>Ga0224557_1000015_pt1 | contig 236080 bp, 202 predicted proteins | sample 714S31014metaG_FD_180677 | JGI IMG/M metagenome (GOLD analysis project Ga0224557, IMG submission 180677) | Peat soil microbial communities from Stordalen Mire, Sweden - 717 S3 10-14 | ecosystem: Environmental > Terrestrial > Soil > Wetlands > Peat | place: Sweden: Norrbotten County, Stordalen... | reverse complement strand
GCCGCCTTGTTCTCAGCTGCCTTGTTCTCATTCGAACGCGTGGCCGCTGCCTTGTTCTCAGCTGCCTTGTTCTCGTTCGAGCGCGTAGCCGTTGCTTTATTCTCAGCTGCCTTGTTCTCGTTTGAGCGCGTGGCCGCTGCTTTGTTCTCAGCTGCCTTGTTCTCATTCGAACGCGTGGCCGCTGCCTTGTTCTCAGCTGCCTTGTTCTCGTTCGAGCGCGTAGCCGTTGCTTTATTCTCAGCCGCCTTGTTCTCGTTTGAGCGCGTGGCCGCTGCTTTGTTCTCAGCCGCCTTGTTCTCGTTTGAGCGCGTGGCCGCTGCCTTGTTCTCAGCTGCCTTGTTCTCGTTCGAGCGCGTAGCCGTTGCTTTATTCTCAGCTGCCTTGTTCTCGGCTGCCTTGGTTTCGGTAGCTTTATTCTCAGCTGCCTTAGTCTCGGTGGTCTTGGATTCGGCTGCGGCACCATTGGCTGCTACCACACCCTTGCCGGTAAACTCTCCCGGTTTGGAGGTTGCAGCGATTGGCGGCTTGCCATGATTTACGGATGCCAACAGTTCGTGGTTCTTGCTGGCGGTCTGCCGATGCCCTGTTTGTGCGGCTGTTGCCGGAGTATGACGCTCGTGTGCCGCAGTTTCTTCTACGGCGGTCGGTCGAGTGGTTATGCCACCGCGCCCGCCGTTGTAGCTGACATTGTTTCCGGCCCTCTCGTTGCTCACGGTCTTTTCGTAGGTATTGTGAAAGCTGCTCCTATCGACGTTATTCACCGTTGTGTTGTAACTGAACTGGTTGTTTCTCCAGTATCCGCCTCCGTAGCCGTAGCCACCGTAGCCGTAGCCGTAGTTGACACCGCCGTAGAAGCCGACAGTGGGACCCCAGTAGCCCTCATTCCAGGCGTAGGCGTTACTTCCCCAACCCCAATAGCCCGGGGTCCAGAGCAGGCCAATGGCGGGCGGTTCGACCCACGTGCCGGGTACCCAGAAATACCCTTCATCTCCATAAGCCCAATAGCCGGGCGTCCACAAATAACCGCTCTGGGGACACATCGGTTGCGAGTACGCTACCAGTTCGGGCGGAGCGATCGTGATCGACACACCGAGCTGTGCGAACGCGGCGGCCGACATGGCCAGTATCAGAAGTGTTAGCGATAATAAACGGATCTTGCGCATTTTGAACCACCTTGCCAGATCATCCTTCGGTTGCCCGGTCTTACGTTGCCGCTGCGGGCTGCGCTGATTGAATGGCGACGCGTCAAGGCAAGGATTCCACGGAGGCGCTGCCCGGGTCTGTGCACAACTGCTCACTTCCCGTGAATGTTTTCATTGGATCTGCAAACGACTTTGCCGAAATGGCGCTGCTGGCCGGACAAGAAACGGCGCGAGCCCAAGAAATGGACCCGCGCCGATAAGGTAAAATTTGCGCCCGGAGGCGTCACCAAACAAGTTGGCTATAGTGTGAAGCTGAGTGCAAGATTCACGCCAGGAAACGATGCATTGCACAGGTAATACACGCCGTTTATCTCGATCACATAAACGTTTTGCGTGTAGAGCCAGTTGCTGGGCCATGCGTCAACGAATCCGAACGAATAGCCGCCGTATTGGAAGCGGTGATTGCGGTAGTCGTTTTCGCTAACTCGAAAACTGTGTTGCTGTCCGAAATTGGCTTTGAATTTGTCTGCGGGAATGCGGCCACCACCGTTATTCGCGGCGTGCTGTTCCTGCTGCGCGTTTTTCTCTGCCGGCTTAGCGTTCTTTTCTTCCTGCTGCGCGTTCTTTTCTTCCGGCTTGGCGCTCTTTTCCTGCTGCGCCTCGGGTTTTTGCTCTGGCTTAGCGGACTTTTCCGGCTGCGCTCTTTTCTCGTCCTGCGCGGCAGGTTTGCCTTTCTGTTCCTCCTGCTCGTGCTGCTCCTGTGCGAACGCCGGAGCCGCGGCTACGAGCGCCAAAGACAGAACTGCTGTGCTGATAAATCCAACTAGGTTCATAGGTGTTGCCTCCAATATTGATCGTTACGTACGCTTGCTCTACTGCAAGCTCCCTGTTGTCGCGTTAACCGGACTGCCGATGGCTTCGCCGGACACGAGAAGTTCAACTCTCCGGTTCTGCTGCCGGCCGGAGGAGTTGTCGTTTGAGGCTACCGGCAGTGTGTTGCCGAAACCTTTGGACGATACCGAATTTGTCGCTACGCCTTCTTGCACCAGATAATCGCGCACGGAACCGGCGCGGTTCTCAGACAGCGTTTGATTCATCGCGTCGCTGCCCACATTGTCCGTGTAGCCGCCGACTTCTATGTCGAGTCCGGGATAAGCGAGCAGAATACCGGCGACTTTCGCCAGCTTCTCTCTTGCACCCGGCTTCAAGGAATATTTTCCGGTGTCAAACAAAACATCGGACATGCTGACGATGAGTCCACGCGCACTATCGCGCGTCTGAAGAATGGAATTCAACTGCACAGACAACCGCATGCGCATGGCTGCTTGGTCAGCTTCTGCCTGTTGGGCGGTCTGCTGTGATTGTTGGGCAGCTAAACGAGACTGCTCCGCATCAGCCTGCGCTGCGGACACGGCATTGGCTGACGAAGCCTCGCTGGCCACCATATCCGATTTGGCCTGCGCAGTCGCCGATTGTGCATCGGCAGCATCGGCGCGTGCCTTGGCTGTATCCGATTCGGCCTGGGTTTTTGCTGCTTGAGCACTTGCTGCGTCCGCTTGGGCCTGCTCTTTCTGCTGGATCGCGACGTCAGCCTGTTCCTGCGATTTCGCCTGTACATCCGCTGAATTCTGGCGTTCCCTCGCCAGCTGAATCTCGTCCAGTTTCTTGACCGCAATCGCACGCGAATCTTCGGCAGTCTGTACAGCCTCGCGAGAAATCGCGATCAGCGGCTTGGTGTCGATATGTTTGCTTACGGCATATTCATCGGCATTGTTCATCAACTGGACAGCATGCCCGTAGCTGTCACTGGCATACTGCTCGGCGCCTTCGGATTGCGCGATGCGCAGCGCGTTCCGCGCTTCGAAGAATTCCAACGGCAGCCTGGCATTCAAAACCACAGGGTCAAATTTGTAGCCTGTAGGAATGTAGCCGCCGCGCTCCATCAGTTCATAGTTCGCATTTACCGCTTCGGTAGTCCCCTTGGTGGTTTCGCGAACTGCATTCTCAAGCACGACCACGTTGCTGGGTTGCCGCACGGCATAATAAGGTTCCGCGGTAACGATCAGAGCGAAGGCCTGAAGATCGGTGGTCGCGCGCAGCTTGCTGCGATGGTTGTCACCGACCAGCACTTCGCCCAGGTTCACCGCCCGGCCTTCGGGAGAAATTGCCCACAAAACGTAGGTCAGATACTCATTGCCGAAACTCGTCGGCTTCTGCAGGCCGCCAAATTCCGCGTCAATCTCAATGGACCCGCGCTTGCTATCTACCTTGGCTTCACCGTTCGCTATGGGCATCAAGGCCGTGCCCGCAAAATCGAGTCGGGAGGCTCCGCTGCGATGCTCGTAGTTGACGGCCTGGACGCTGCGGCTGACTACGTTCACTCGAAATATCGGAGTCGGACTTACCGGTTCGACGGCCGGGGTTGTTTGAGAGTTGGTTTGAGCGAAAACGCTCAGACTGAATGTGATTCCGACTGCTAACAAAAGCTTGGTCTTCAAAGTATCTCCTTTGAGGCGGACGTCTGCCGCGTTGCGTTCTATCGACCTTGCGTTGGCGCGCTCAGCATTCGAGGCGGGCTTCCCCTGCGCATGGTTTAACTACCGATGTGGATTCGGGAAAGCGAATTAAAGAGTCCAAACACATTCAGTATCCACAGAACCACGGCGATGACCACGACGCCATTCAAAATTGACTTAATTTGTCCCTGCATGGGAATGAAGCGATTCACCAGCCACAGGAGGACACCTACCACGATTAGGACTTCCAGCAATTGAATTAGAGGCATGATTTGTTGACCTTCCTTCCTTACTTTCGCGGGCTAACTCCTCTCATCCGCGTGGAGGTTCGCCCTGCTATCGATGTTCGAGACCTTGCCATCGTGTATCGGCACGAGGTGCCGCGGCGTAGACCCGGATGAAGATTGCCGATTAGCTGGATGTGGCCGCTTGCTCAGCGGCCTGAAATGAGAGCTGCGAATCAGCGTCGCGGCTCAGTCTGCACACTCAGTAGGAATGTAGAATCGCAGATGGCCAGTCTCGCGTCTGAGCAAGATAGCTCACTTGCTGCAAATTCAGGATTGCGACGCCTTCCGGCTTCAAATCGACCGTACTTCGGTTGGGGCAATGTCGCTCAGCGGAACATGCGGACGATCGGCAACGCTCGGCCGGATAGAATGCATCAGAGCCCAGGAATACTCGAACTCTTGTCCACACTTCAGGCAGACCTGGTACGTCCGTTTCTTGATCGTGAAAACACCACTGCGTTGGTGATGATGGCATCCGAAAGCAAACTGAACAATCCAAAGGAGAGGTTTCATAAATCCTTGGCTCGCTGCCGGCGCACGCAACTTGCGCTTGGCTCCGGCCAACTTAGAGAGAGCCCGCGTGGGGAGGCGATTTCCAAACTCTCCGTTGGGAAACAGTCCGTTTGGCACTGACATGGCGTCCCTCGTGTGTTGAGAACAGCTAGTGAAAGGCACTTCCCAGGTGGCTTCGAAGATCACCGGAGCCGGTTTGAGACCATGATGCTGGTGTAGTCACACCGGTTCCGGCTAAGTGTTCTCGACCGGTCCAGTTGGCTCCCTGTCAGTATTCAACGAAAGTGGACTTGCGGACTGATCAAAATTGACCAAATCACTAAAGAGCGGTGCAGACTACCGGATTGGACCGCGCCCTGGGTATTTGGCGGTTCAGCCTTCCGGTTCACAGGTGAGCAATTTTGATCAGAATCACGAGAACCTTCTTTGATATACATAACCCGCATGGGTACTAACAGCACTCTGTTGTGTATACACCGCGATCCAGCTCAACTGAGTTTGTTGCAAGAAAACGGATATGAGTTGGCAACCGCTACCAACGGTTCAGATGGTCTGCGCCTTTTCATGTCGCGGCCGGTGGATGCCGTTGTCCTGGAGTACCACCTTGGTCTCCTGGATGGAGCGGCTATCGCCGATGAGATCAAGCAAGTCCGGCCCGAGGTACCCATTGTCATGCTGGCCGATCACCTGGAACTGCCCGACGGTGCGTTAAAGTCCGTCGATGCGCTCGTGGCCAAGTCCGATGGGGCTCATTTCCTGCTGGCCACTGTCCACTTCGTAATGAACGTGAAGCCAACCCAGCGTCATGAGGCGCAGCTAAGAGCCCAAACGCCGGCACGGCTGCGGCATCCTGGCAGGTCAAGAGCTGGAGCGAACCCCGCGCAGGCCAGTGCCTCACAACCTATAGATAAGGCGACGGATGGGCCATTTTCGCAAGAAGTCTGGCGAAACATACGGAATGGAACTATGCAATTCTGACCAGACGCGCCTCATTGGCTGCGCTCGCGACCACCCCGGAATCAAGCAATTTCATCGAGGCGAAACACCTTTTCGGATTAGAATTGTGCATATGGAGGCCCTTGCATTGGCGAATAAGCAGAGCCGCGGGTTCAATCCCACGACATTCCTCGCGACCATTGGCGAAGGGCGGAAGCACTTGACTTTCGCCAAGAAGCAAGGCATCTTCGCGCAGGGGGACCCGGCGGACGCCGTCTTCTATATCCAGAAGGGCAAAGTGAGGCTCACCGTCGTCTCCAAAGTCGGCAAAGAAGCAACCATCGGCATATTAGCGGACGGGAACTTCTTTGGTGAGGGCGCGCTGGCTGGTCAGAACCTGCGCATGGGATCTGCTGCGGCCATGACGGATTGTGAAGTTCTGCGCATCGACAAGAAAGCGATGATGGATGCGCTGCACCGCGAGCACGCGTTTTCCGATCTGTTCGTGGCGTATTTGCTGGCGCGGAACGTCCGCTACGAAGAGGATCTGGTCGACCAGCTGTTCAACTCCAGTGAAAAGCGTCTCGCGCGCGTTCTTCTTCTGCTTGCTCATTTTGGCAAGGAAGGTGTGCCCGAAACGGTGGTCCCCAAGATCAGTCAGGAGAGCTTGGCCGAGATGGTCGGGACCACGCGTTCGCGGATCAGCTTCTTCATGAACCGGTTCCGGAAACTCGGTTTTGTCGATTACTCCGGCGGCCCCGAAGGCGGGTTGCAGGTCCACAGCTCGCTGCTGAGTGTCGTTCTGCACGACTAGCTTGTCCGCTGCAAATTCTATTGCGAGGATTGGATATGAAAGTGTTGCTGTATGCAGGACTGCTCCTGGTCGTGCTTGGCGTCGCATCCCTCGTCGTGCCCATCCCCCACACCGAGACCGAGGGCATCAAGGTCGGAAGTGCGAACTTCGGCGTTCAGACCAGTCACAGTGAGCGTGTCTCGCCCATCATCAGCGCCGTGTTGATCGCGGGTGGGATCGCCTTGGGCATCGCCGGAGCGCGTTCGCGAAGCTGACGCCATGCGCGACTCAATGCAGATCCGCGTGACCAATTCCGTGCGGCGCTGCGTCTCCATCTAACTATGCGGTCGTGACGAGACTTGCGTCGAACGCTTTCGCTGGTTCCCATCGCGCAGGCGGGAAGCTGCGAGTCAAGCCCGGCTCGGTTGCCTTGCTTTGCCGATGGCCGCAGGACAGGCAGATCGCTCCCACTTGGCGGATGTCGGTCTCTTTCGATATTTCGTTTTCACGAACTGCGGTTGAGCCCGCTACCACCGGGCCCGCACATTTGTCGCAGGAATAAGCTGAGAGATGCAGGTACTGCTTTTTCATTTTGGATCCTCGAAAGCTCAGTCGACGGCCCTACACAACAGCGCGCGGAGCGCCCGCCAGCTTAACGACCAGCACCACCAGCGCAACAGCCAGCAACAAGTGAATCAGACCTCCCGCTACGTGTAAGCCAAGACCGAGAAGCCACAGAATCAATACCACAGCGAAAATCGTCCAAAGCATATTGGCCCCCTTCGCTCACATGAGCATTCTCGAAAATGCGAGAATCAGAAAACTCGCCTAGGTTGGGGCTGGAGCAAGCGACTTCCCGCACTCCAGACAAGACGTCTGCGCCCGCGGGGTGATTAACCCGCAAAACGGACACATTCTTTGCGACGTGAAACCACGAACCGGTGGCGTAACCGACGCAAACAGCTTCCACGCCGACCTACTGAACCGGGCAAACCTTCTGCGAAGACGATCACGGAACTGACTAAGAGCGCTTTCCATCAATCCACCTGCACGTCTTTTCCTTTAAGCGAACGATTTTGTTATAGGCAAATGGCCGAAGGGGCCAGAGAAGTTCCGAACTTCGCCAAGCTGACGATGAACATGTCCAGGCCCGATATTGAACAAGACTGCTCATACCCGTGCAAAAGTGACAGTCCGCGCATTCCACCGTCTATTGATGTTCGCCACCGCCGTGCGCTCCACCACTATGTGAAGAACTACCGTGGGATGCGCCACCACGCGCTGCTGCCGCGTGGGAGGAGCCATGAGACGAACCACCACGAGTTGCTGCGGGACGAGATGCACCATGAGATGGGCGACTATGCGCCGCTGAGGCATGGGAGCGAGTTATGTGGGCGCTACCGTTGGACCTGCTATTGCGGCTCGCACCTGTCGATGGGCGTCCACGATTCTCTGCGTGAACACCGCCGCCAGTCCCGCGACCGGCGACGTAGGCTCCGCCTCCACCACCGCTGAAACGATGACCGCCCCAGCCGTGGCTATAGCCCCAGCTTGCCCATGGACCAACACCGAGGAAGATGCCGTTATAGAAGTAGCCCGGCCCATAAAAGCCGCTGGGTGCGCAGCCATACGGTGAATAGTCGTAGTAGCCGTAGGCACAGACAGGTGGATTTATGCTGATTGTAACTTGTCCGTTAACCGTTGGCACCATGGCCAAGGTCGCGAAGAAGGTTATTGTGCCGACCAGAAGCACCCTGCGGATAGCGAAATTCTGAACTACGTTCCTGACTTGCCACATTTTGGTCCTCTTGGAGTTTCCACTCGACTCGCGAGTTGTGTCTCCAGTATCACGCCCTTGCCCGAAGATAACTGATCAATACAGATCATCATGGCAATCCTCCCCTTGAGACTTGCAACGACAGCAGGGAGTCGAACGTCGTTCAACTCGACGGATTCGCTTTGCCGCCTTCATTGGGGGTCCGAAGTCTCTCTGGCCAAGCCGAGACTAGCCAGAGGTCTGGGGCTCCGAGAAAAAGTGCGAGCGGTTGCGAGGATCGGAACGCCGAAACGGTGGGGGGCATTGTAAGGCCGGACTCACGCGGGTTCGGCTTTCTTTGCATACCGCAAGAAAACTGTGGCCCACGACAGGAAACTGGGGGACCGCAACGATGGCAGTGTGTTTTTTGCTCAGACTTCAAGACCACCAAAATGAGGAGGTTCGGGCGCGAGAGTAGCAGAAAACCGGATTGCGTTTATATGCAGTTGTCCGTCGCTGACGAAACCGCGGGTGGCTATTGGTTTTCGACATCTACCCTTCTGTGCGTCCGTCGCAACTGTTCTCGATAGCGATCGACTACCCCGGGATTTCGGAAGCCGGATCAATGATGCCCAATGAGTTCCTTCCGCTCCCGGCCGGCCTTCTCGGTATGCCAATACCTGTCGCGGAGATAGTGACGATGCAATTCCTCTTCGTAGTCGCGAGTGATGAGAGCTGCTTCGGTATATTCCGGAGATCCTTTGACGGCTTCCCGAGTGAGGTTAGTGAAGACTTTGGATTCTTCCCAGCTGATTCGTTCAATCCATTGGGTTGAAATCAGGACCTTCTTGCCGGGCCACCAGTTACGGGTGTCCACGATCAAGTAGCGAATCGCCCAATCCTCGTCATCCACCACAAAATCCGAGACGTGACCGATCTCTCCGTCCCGGGCCTGAATCGTGCGGCCGGCAACATCCTTCGTGCTGCGGAGATGCGGGTCATCATCTTTCTTGTGACGAGTGGCTGCGGACCATCGCTCTTGTCGCTGCGGGTAGGCGGATGCACCCCAAGCGTAAGCCCCCCCCCAGTATGCCGGCCAACCATAAAACGAGTAGTACTGAATCTCGTACTGTCGGGAGACTGGTTTGTCGGTGTCCAAGGACGGACTGTTCTCAATTTGCTTCTTGGCCAGATCGACGGGAATGACCTGGTCATCCTTGCGAGCTGGATCTAGTGCGTAAGGCGAAATCAAAACCTGCCGGCCGCCCAGCCAGCCACCTGTATCAGCAATGAGATATCGGACCGCCCAGCTCCGGTCATCGAAGTAGAACTCTTCAGCCTTGCCGATGTCTCCGTCGCGGACGCTCAGTTTGTAATCCTTTAGATCTTTAGCTAGTCGGAGCATTTGCGTTTCTCCTTGGCGATGACGACCGCGGATGTTTTCGACAGAAAACAAACTAATCGCCATCGATGCAAGCCTATGGGAATGAGTGCTCGCAGTCTGATCAATAACGCTCACGGACCCTATGGCAAAGGTACCGGGATCACGCAATCTGGAATCGTCGGAAGACGGGTACTTTGATCAAATCCAGTAAGAATGCAAAGAGCAGCGATGCCAAAAGCGAAGAAGCGACGACTGCAATTGGCAGAGGCCGCATCGCGATACCGCGCATCGCCAGGGTAGAGATGATCACGATGTCACCGATCGACGAAACAATGAGCCATGTACCTGGGCGAGAGTTCCACAAATGTCGGCGTTCGCGAATGGCGTAGAGGGTAGCCTCGCCGCCGAAGACAAGCGCGACCGCGGCGAGGGTCTGGAGCGCACCGATGTCGAGCCCTAGCTCGTATTTGCCTACAAGCAGCGAACCCGTACAGAACCCTAGAAGGCAGATTCCTAGGACGGAGCATGCCAACACCAGCTTGCCGATTTGCCACAGACTGGGCTTTGCCGACGGCCGGACGTTGTCTGCGGTGACAGACATCCCAAGAAAATCGCCGGTAATCATGATGATCACCATGAGTAAGGGTGTGAGGATGGCGTGACCGGTGACGATCAGCCCGATGGCGAGGAATAGCACGTTGACTATCTTCTTGGTAACAGAGTTCAGCGTGTAGGTAAGGATGCGCTGAAATGCCGACCGGCCTTCCTTGACGGCGAAAACGATGCCGCCGAGTCCGGCAGTGGTCAACACGATTCCTGCGGCTGACTTCGCTACGTCCGTTGCTGTGGATACTGCAACTCCAATCTGTGCCTGACGAAGCGCGGGGGCATCGTTCGCACCATCCCCACACATCCCAACCGTGTGGCCGCTCTTCTCAAACGCCTTTACCAAGTCATACTTTCCTTCGGGGAAGACGCCGGCGAAGACAGCGAACTGCTCCGGGCGCACATCCTTCGGAAGCGGGCCTGGGGGACAGATCGGCCCCTCCAGTCCTACTGCGTGAGCCACGATACTTGCTGTAGCCGGCGCATCCCCAGTCACCATGACCACGCGCACCCCGAGCCCCTTCAACTCGGTGATAAGGGAAGCGGCATCGGATCGAGGCGGATCACTGAGCGCGATCAGCCCGATGAGTTGCATAGCATTCGGAACACCGGCCACGACTGCGAGGACTCTGTAACCTTGCTTCTCAAGTTCATCGGCCAACGTCGCTCCTGGGGAACTCTCCCCCTTCGCAGATGGCTGCGCAAGTGCTATCACCGTGCCATACGCCCCCTTCACGATCCGTAAACTCTGACCGTTTCCTGCGGTGGCCATCGCCTCCGACATCTTCCTAGCCGGGTCGAACGGTATGAACTTGACGAGCTCGGGCGCATTCTGCTCGCTCTTCTGTTTAGCGGCACCTCGAATGGCTGCGTCGACGGGATCCTGGCCACCATCGGCACTTGCCAGCGAGGCCAATGCGAGGACGCGGGCTTCATTGAAACCGGGCATCGGACGGACGCTGTTCACGGACAATTGGTTCTGGGTTAACGTACCCGTCTTATCAGAGCAGAGCACATCCATGGTCGCCGCTTCATCGACGGCGGACAGTCGAGTCGAAAGCACTCCCTCTCTCGCAAGGGTTCGGGCCCCAAGAGCAGTCGCGAGCGTAAACGTCGCTGGCAGAGCTACGGGGATGGCTGCGAGTACAGCCGTGAGCAAAAGAGGAATCGTTTCGCTCCAAGGCAGACCACGGAAGGTCGCATAGGTGATCAACCCAACGATGATCACGCCATTGAAAATCGCGAGGTTGCGCACGACATGAAGAACAGCCTTCTGTTGCGAGCTCACAACATGCGCCGTGCGTACCAACTCGGCAGTGTGCCCGAATTTGGTTCGCGGCCCCGTCTGGATTACTCTTGCGGTAGCCTCGCCTCGCCGAACGAGTGTGCCCGCATAGGTTTCTACGCCCGCGCCAGACTCGACCGGCACAGATTCACCAGTAAGCATCGATTGGTCGAGGAGAACAGATCCGTCCACGATCTTCACATCCGCGGCTACTACTGCGCCCAGAGACAGCTTCACCAAATCACCCGGCACCAACTCCGCGGACGGTACTATCTTCCATGCGCCATCCCTCTGCACTGATGCATTCAAGGCAAGACGCGACTTCAGGGCCGCGAGGGTTGCTTGAGCTTTTCCTTCCTGAAAGAACCCCAATGCAGCATTGAAGAAAAGTAGAAACGCTATGACCTCTGCCTCGGTAACCTTGTGCAGTAGTAGTTGCAGCACGATGGCGGCCTCAAGCATCCATGGGACGGGAGCCCATAATTTGTCGATCATTCTGCGCAATGGGTGGAGCGCAGCGCTGGGCATGGAATTTGGCCCCACTGTTTCGAGCCGGGTCTGAGCCTCTCGCGTCGTTAGTCCACATCTATCAGCCGATGTGACTGTGGATTGATTACTGGGTGGTGCCAGCGGTGCCGCCACTACAGGATTGAGAGCCGTCGTGGGCATATGCGGACCTCGCTTCCTTAATCACTCGGCCGGATGATTTGAACGTTGCGCTCAAAACGATCCGGGCGGAGTCGGCACGATCTGTCCGAACATCAGAGGGCACGCGCTTGGGGAAGAGGCTTTCCCGAGATCGCTAGCGGTCGACGTCTCGCGGCCGAAAGCGAACTGAAATGCGGGCTTGGGTGAGGACTCCCGCCAAACAAGGTCTTCACCCATTTCGTCACCCACTGAATCGGTCTCAGCACTATTGGCTTACCGCAACTCTCACAGCCGAAAAGCGGCCGCACATCTGCCAGGATGGCGTAGGCCACGTTGAGTATGACTTGAAATGGCCGAAATCCGAATATGCTGGTGGCGAAACTCCACGCGAACCATCTGGTGTTGGGCAAATCTCTTAGAACTTCTGCGACGGCTTCTCCTCCAAGCTTCATCGAGCCATCGGGCATTAGGACATGGATCGTCTCATACGCATCCCAAATATCGAGATCAGGATTGAGCGACCGGAGCCTCTCCGGGTCGTCACCAATGGGTTGTACGATGATGTTCGTCGCGCCCGATTTGCTCTGCGCCGACCTTTGCACCCAATGTCCAATGTGACGGCAGACAGCGCATTCGTCATTGAAAAGAAGAATTGGCTTAGGCTGCTTCTGCATCATCATCAATTGGCCTCCGCTCCTGATTCAAAGGGCTGCGTCACCGCTGTCAGTACACTGGATACAGTCGGGGATGGTCCCTCGACACGTCCAACTTCGTTCTGATTAAGAAACATGATCAGAGTTGGCGTGCCCTCGATCTGGTAGCTGCCAGCGAGTTCCTGCTCGACTGCGATGTTGACCCTGAATATCCTCTCCTGGGGTTTCACCATTTCTGCCACCTGCTCCAGAACAGGCTCGATCGCTCGACAATGCGCACATCCGTAAGACATGAACTCAACCGCGATTGGCCCCTCCGCCTCAAGAACCAGCCGGGGAAACGTGCTGGCAGTAACTGTTTTTATCTTGTCACTGGACAAAGGCCTCAACGATGTTTCTCGGGGATGGTCCAAAGTCTCGTTAATCATGGTCGCGTCCGCGCCGGATGTAGTCTTTGGCTGAAGCCGTGCTGACTCCATCTTCAAACGCTACCTTATCGATGCGGCTTTCCTCGGCTTGCTCTTCAGCTTCTTCCCTGGCGGCCGCAGCATCATCGGCAGTTTCCATCTCTCCGTTGCCTCTCATGATTGGGCCCGGGGTGACGGCCTCATTTTCGCGTGCTTCCTTCTCCACGTTATCTTCCTCAATTTGCTCCTCAACCATTTCCTCATTGGCCGCGGCATCGTCGTTTGCTGCCATCTGCTTGCTCAATAAAGATTCCAGTACGATTGCGGTGTTCTTCACATGACTCCCTCTGCGCTTTTTATAGGGTCGCCGAACCGCGTTCGCAATACTGGTCACAATTGATCAGCCAATCTCAGGCATGAGGCTCGAAACGGATTGGCGCATCCACGAGAGGAATAGGAACATGACATCGAATACAGCGACACTCCCGAATGCAAACGCAAGGCCACTGACTCCCGAATTGCTCTGGAAGATGGACGCCTATTGGCGTGCCGCAAAGTACCCGGCAGTTGGGCAAATCTATCTCTCTACGACAATCCGCTCCTGCGGGAACCGCTGAAGCTCTCGCATGTGAAGCCACTTGTGGTCGGACAGTGGGGGCAGTTCGGGCAGAACTTCATCTACGTGCATTTGAATCGGCTCGTTAAAGAATATGACCTCAACATGATCTACACCGCAGGTCCTGGGCACGGTGGCGCAGCTCTGGTGGGCAATACGTATCTCGAAGGAACGTACAGCGAGGTTTATCCGAACATCAGCGAAGATGAGGGCGGCCTGAAAAAGCTGTTCAAGCAATTCTCATTCCCTGGGGGGATCTCCAGTCATGTTTCGCCGGAGACGCCCGGGTCGATCCACAAGGGCGGCGAGCTTGGCTATTCGCTCAGTCATGCCTTCGGCGCAATGCCCATTCAATGAAGGTTAGGGCAGTGAACGATTAGGGTTTTCCGGTCGGAAGACGATTTTACTTCCTGCCTGGCTCCCGGTTCGCTGGCTGCTGTCTCTGCTGTAGTTGCTGTTGCTGCTGTTGGTGGCTTTGCTGCAATTGGTGCGTCTGTTGCTGGTGCTTCTGCTCTACTTGTTGCCTTTGCGCGTCATTCGCCTTCTGTTTATCGAGCTTCACATGCTCCTGGTCCTGCTTCTGCTGGAGTTTGTCTCGTTCCTGTTGCTGCTTTGCAACTTGCTTGTCCTGTTGCTGCTGGTATTTCCTGTCCAGCTTCGGGTTGCCCGTATTTGGAGCACTCCGCGCCACAGGCGGAAGATCGCGAGGATGGACTGCCGCACTAGTTCTCGCTGTGTTGTTGTCTGAGCTTCCCTGATTTCCTCCCCGATTGGCCGGAGTATAAGGCGCCCCTGCCTGTTTGGCAGGCACCGCACCACGGTCATTAAAATCTCCGGGCCTGGGTGTCGCTGCGACGCCCGGCTTGGCCATGTTCGCTGACGCGCGTTGCTGCGGGTTCGCTCGGGCCGCCTGCGCATGTTGAGTTTGAACGGCTATGGGGGGGATATGTCTCTCACGCGCCGCCGACTCTTGTTCAGCCGTCGGACGCGCGGTGATTCCACCATTGCCACCGTTGTAACTGACGTGGCTCTCGTTGTGGTTCGTCACCGGGGTGTTGTAAACGTTGTGAATCTCATTCATGTTCACATTGTTTACGGAACGGTTGTAGAAGAAGTGTCCGCCGTCCCAACGCCCGCCTTCGTAACCCTCGCCGAAGTAGCCGAACCCATAGTTGATCCCGCCGTAGAAGCCTACGTGCGGACCCCAGTAGCCGTCATAGAAAACAAATCCGTCGCCGCCCCAACCCCAATAGGCTGGAGTCCACAGGAAACCGACTTCCGGCGCCGTCACCCATGTGCCCGGCACCCAGTAGTAATCGGTGGCGTCATAATCGTAGGCCCAGTAGCCAGGCGTCCAAAGATAACCGTCGCCCGGACAAAGCGGCTGCTCATAGACGGGCAGCGGGGGCGGGCCGATGCTAATGGCCACGCCGATTTGCGCAAACGATGCCGCCGCCATAGACAGCAACACGAGCGCGAACAATAGCGTACAAATGAAGCGAATGTGCATTGTGTTTCCTCTTGCCCGATAACCCTTCGGTTGCCCGGTCTCGCTCTATAGCTGCGGGTTGCGCGGATTGAAGGCATAACTTACACAACGAGATGTACGAACACCATGTCTCGCGCGCAAATCGTTCTCGTCGAAACTTTCTCATCGCGGAGATTATGGCGTCTGTGCAAAAAAGCTCACTTCGAGCTTGTGCCCCTTCAGTTCCCGGAGCGTGCACAGAATTGGACAGTTCGGTTTCCAAAATACTTCGCCAAACCGGTGGCGAAACGGGAGCATACTCAGTTGTTAATTCAGGAGTGTTTCCTGCCCACGTTTTCCCGTGACCGGCCGGACGCCGCAGATGTTCACACAACTGCTCCGAAGAGTGCCCCAACACCTGCAGTCGCTGCCATGGCGAGGGCACCCCAGAAAGTAACGCGGATTGCACCCGAGGTCACTGCTGCGCCACCCGCGCGTGCAGCCAACGCGCCGAGAAGTGCGAGGAACAGCAGTGAAGTTCCAGAGACAAGAAGAATCAAGCCAGCCGCCGGGGCCAAGGCAGCGACCAAAAGAGGCATGGCTGCTCCAGCCGCAAAGCTGCCGGCCGATGCCAATGCCGCCTGAATCGGACGTGCAGCGAAATTCTCAGAGATGCCGAGTTCGTCGCGGGCATGCGCGCCTAGCGCGTCATGGCTCATCAACTGTTCGGCCACCTGTTTTGCGAGAGCAGGTTTGAGCCCGCGAGCAACGTAGATGGCCATCAGTTCCTTGTGCTCGCCTTTGTCGTCTGCTTTGAGTTCCGCGCGCTCAAGGGCGAGATCGGCGCGTTCGGTGTCTGCCTGGGAGTGGACAGACACATACTCCCCGGCCGCCATCGACATGGCTCCAGCCACCAGACCAGCGACTCCCGCAACCAACACGTTACTGTGATTTGCATCCGCGGCTGCGACACCAAGCACCAGACTCGCTGTTGAAAGGATGCCGTCATTCGCCCCCAATACCGACGCGCGCAGCCAGCCGGTGCGTCCGGTACGATGTCGTTCCCTGTGGCGAACAAGCATTCTTGAGGACCCTCTTGATGTGGAAATCTCCAGCGCCGAGGGGACAACCAGCGCGGCGGTTCGGGAGACTGACCTGTTGACGCGGCTAAAGTCCTTGGCTGCGCGAATAAGTTATGGCTTCGAGGCTGAGTTGTGATGATGCCAATAATGGCCTGCCCACCGGAGTGTCAGCTCGCACACCGGTCGGGTCGATTCTGCAGGATGCTCTCGCGTAGTAGATACGTGACGTGCTCCTTAACATGTTGTGGCAGGCTCCGATATGCCTCCCGCAACTCCTCCAGAAGTTTCCCAGCGGATTGACTGTCGTTCATGGCAACCTCCAACTGTTCCGGAACGGCGGCGGCCACCTCGCGATCCGTTCTCAAGATGTTCCGTAGCGGGACTTCAAGTTCCGGGTGAGTGGCGCGCGCTCGTTACACCGGACGACTATGCGGACCGACGCTTCGAGCCATTATCAGACTGCAGGATGGCAAAAACTGGTCAAAAGCGAACAGTGAGGGGCGACCGTCTTTAAGTCGGGAGTATGACCGCACTGACAGTAACGCGGCCAGCGAATTTTGTACCAGGGAAAACGATTCGTCGTGTTCCGGTACGACCAGGCATGCGACGCTGAGCACATGCAGGAGCAGGCCTGCAAACAGCAAGATTTTCATTCCGAGGCTCATTCTCCTAAAGAAGCGGGGAGTAGTGTGCGCCGATGCAGGCGACGGTCCCAGCGCCGAACACGTTGGTAACTTGGAGCGGTTCGGCATGCAGGCAGACAATATAAATAGGCGCAAACCCTCTTCTCTCGCGACCCCGGGGACAGTGCATATAAGGTGATGTTCTCACGCCGGGAGCGATTGATGGCGACAACTAAGGTCGAAAGAGCAGGTGTTGGTTTTGGCCGGCATGCCGGGTCGATCATAGTCGAAGTTCGCACTCATCATGACACGATTTCCACGCTTAGGGGCGTTCAGGTGGGCTTCGAACTGTTGAACGGAATCACGCTCGAGCAGGCCGAAGAAAATACTGGATGTGCTGAACGAGAACGTAATCGGCGCGCTGGTCACTACCGCGTCGGGCGACAAGACGGAAGGGGCGGCGGGCTGACGGAGGTCGCACGCAACTCTGAAACCCTCCATGATGACACCTATGGATAATCGCAGGAGCGAACGTTTCGGGCGATACGAGATCCTGGCCGAGTTGGGCCGGGGAGCCATGGGTGTTGTCTACAAAGCGCACGATCCCAAGATCAATCGCGTCGTCGCGGTAAAGACAGTTTCACTGGCTGGCCAATCCCCGGAAGAGGAACGCGAGTATCGTGAGCGGTTCTTCCGGGAAGCGGAAGCTGCGGGCCGCCTGTCGCATCCTGGAATCGTAACCATTTTCGATGTGGGCGAGGAACCAGAGACGCGCGCTCCTTACATCGTAATGGAATTTATTGGGGGGCAGTCCCTCGACAAACTGCTGTCGCGGGATGACCATAAGCTACCGGTGGAGACCGCACTACAGCTAACGCTCGAACTGGCGGAAGCGCTGGATTGCGCCCACAGTCAAGGCGTGGTCCACCGCGATCTGAAGCCCGCCAACATTCTACTGACCGAAGACGGCCACGCCAAAATCGCCGACTTCGGAGTGGCTAAACTGAATCTCGCCAACCACACTCTGGCAGGACGCGCGTTAGGCACACCTGCTTACATGTCGCCCGAACAATTGAATGGCGAAGCCGTCGATGGACGGTCGGACTTGTTTTCCCTAGGTGTGATCCTATACACGATCCTGACAGGTTACAGGCCATTTCAAGGCACCAGCGCCATCACGGTCTCGTTCAAGGTAGTCAATCGCGACCCGATAGCGGCGACCCTTCTCGATACTGAGTTGCCGCCGGGACTCGATACCATCATTACGCGAGCCATGGCGAAAGATCCTGCCGAACGCTATCAACGCGGCATGGAGATCGTGCTGGACATCCAGCAGTTGCGGGAAGGGCGAGCACCGTTGAGCAAGGCAAAGCTGCCAGGTTCGCTCACGGGCGGAAGCGCGGCACAAACAGCGAATGAAAGAGCCGAGTCGTCCCTGAGCCAACTGGGGATTCCCGCTAAACTCCGGTCAAGCCCGCGTTCTCTGCCCGAGGAGTACGGCGCAGCGAAGATGCTGGAGAAGATGCGGAAGATGGCTCTTGCGGGTGCCTTGGTCCTGGTGGGGCTGCTCATCTTTGGGCTCTGGGTCATTTCGGTTGGCCCCAAAGGAGGGCCATCCGGAGCCGCCGAGCCACTGCCTCCCGCAAGGGAGGTCGCCCCGGCCAAAACGGCGGCGACGCCGACAGCGCCAGCCGACACGGGCGCCTCGGTTACCACAGCGCGAACGCCTACAACGTCAGCCGAGACTGTCGCTCCGGTTGCCACAGCGCCAACGCCAATCGTAGAAAAGCTCTCGAAGGTGGTTCCAGCAGGCCGAATCCATCCGTCCCCAACCAAAGTTGCCCGCGCAAGTTCACCAATAGTTTCTCCGGCAGTTTCACCGACTGTTTCTCCAGCAGCTTCTCCGGCAACGTTGGAAATCGAGGTGGAGCACAAATTTGCGGCGGCCAATCTGTCGATCTGGGTGGACGATCGTTTGGCTTATACGCATGGGTTGGAAGGAACAGACAAGAAACGTCTGGTCGTGTTCCACCATGTCCAGGGCCATGAATTCCATGCCATGCAGGTGTCACCCGGGAGACATAGTCTGAAGGTGCAGGTGACCTCCGATGGAGCCGCCTATGACCAGTCCGCTACAGTAGCGGGCGAGTTTGTCAGCGGGCAGGAAAACGTGCTGCGGATCAGCTTCGATAAGCATGGCGAGATGAGCCTAAGCCTGAAATAGTCAGTCGTGCAAGACAACATGGAGCAGCGAGCTGTGAACTTGCAGCCCGCCATTGTAGTGAATAAATCCCAATTTTCTGAACCGGTTCATGAAAAAGCTGACTCGCGAGCGGGTTGTGCCAATCATTTCCGCCAGCATCTCCTGGCTGATCTTGGGAACTACAGTCTCGGGGTTGCCTTCCTTGCCAAAATGAGCAAGCAGCAAAAGGATACGAGCCAGCCTCTTTTCGCTCGAGTTGAAAAGCTGATCAACCAGATCTTCTTCGTAACGGATGTTCCGCGACAACAAATAAGCCACGAACAGGTCGGAAAATTCGTGTTCCCGATGAAGCGCTTCCATCATGGCTTTCTTGTCGATGCGCAGAACGGCGCAATCCGTCATTGCGGTTGCAGACTTCATGCGCGAACGCCTCCCGACCAGGCAACCTTCGCCGAAAAAGTCTCCGTCGCTCAATATTCCGATCGTTGCTTCCTTGCCAATCTTCGAGACCACGGTGAGTTTCACCTTGCCGGTTTGGATATAAAACACCGCATCGGCGGCATCCCCTTGCGCAAAGATTCCTTGTCTCCTCTGGAAAACCACAGATGTCCTGCCCTCGCCGATGGTCGCGAGGAATTCATGGGGAGCGAAATCGCGCTCTTTCCTGGCCGCTACACGTGGACTTTTGGCATTACGCTCGGTTTGCAGTGGCGGGGCGATTGGAGCAGGGCGCGCGATTTTCCTTGCGCGTGGAGAACCGTTCGGTTGGCGAGCAGGAGACATAGGCAGCCCCTTCTGCCTAAGCAACGAACATCCATATTTTACCACTTTCCTGGATGGCGTCCTCCGAAAACCACGGTAGTGGGTCAGGAACTGACCCCAGTGCCAAAACCAAAGGTACTAGGTCAGTTTGAATATTCACATGGGCCGTAGAGCTTTCCGTTGAAAAATCGATCCAGGATATGCATAATAATGCCTTTCGTTTTCGAGGCTGGAAGGGAAATTGCAAATCGAGTATGGACAGATTGTAAAACCTCTACTTGAGGAACTGAAATGTTGAGCAAATTCCTTCAAATAGTAGCTTTGACTGCGTGTCTGACTCCGGCTTGGAGCAAACCAACCTCGGAATTGTCATTCATCCGGCAGCCCAGCACGGTCTCGATCGTAGGGCCTGGAACGGTTTTGTCCGTTCACATTCTGGATTTGCCCTTCATCAAGCCACGTTATATGGTCAAGTACAAGACGGACAGGGGAGAACTGATCGAAGTTTCGACTGCTGGGAACGACGTTTTCGTGCTAGAAGGGATGCACGGGATACTGACCTACTCCACCCATCCGGAGAAGATCCTCAGCTTTCGGGTGGTCGAGCAAGAGTTCACAAAGTAGCGAACAGGTTTTGCCTGCCCCGGTGCGTTAACCCGATAATCATCCGTCCCCCCACGCGACATGCGATTGGCCCCGTGCACGCTGGCATTAAGTTGTTTGTGAGCCTATCCCTTTCCCAATCCGCCCCGGAACACTGAAGGAACGGTCAGACATTTACGAGTCGGCTGGTAGCGCGGCTCTCCGCTGATTGGAGGCGGAACGCCGCGCGGACAGGTTGCATGCGTTTGGAGCGAACTCGTTCGAATACCTGCATGTAGGCCTGTGCTACCCGGTTCCAGACCATGTGGCGTGCATAGGTGTAAGCTCGTTCCCGCATTTCCTCGCGAGCCGCGTCATTGTCCAAAAGTTCAATCGCCGTATCCGCGATGGCGGCTGGGTCCTCGAAGGGAACCAGCGCCCCGCGCCCATCGTCCAAGAGTTCGGCGGCGTGCCAGTACGGAGTCGAGATGATCGCCTTCCCGGCGCCCAAGGCGTACGCAAGTGTCCCGGAAACGGCTTGTGCCTCGTAACGGTACGGCGTGATATAAATGTCGGCCGAACTAACCAGCGAAGCCATTTCTTGAGGGCTGACGAACCGATTGTGGAAGACGACGTTCTTTTCAACCCCCAGTTTCTTGGCTAACGCCTGCAACTGCAGCCGATATCGATCGCCCTCGCGGCGTCTGACATGCGGGTGAGTGGCGCCTGCGATTATGTAGACAACATTGCTGTGCCGAGACAAAATGCGTGGCAGGGCCTCAATCACATTTTCGAATCCCTTGTTTGGAGACAACAAGCCGAACGTGAGTAGAACCTTCTTTCCGCTTGAAAACGAATCTTTGTAAGAAGCCGGTTCCGCAAAGGGCAAGTCGGGGATGCCGTGTGGAATTAATTCAATCTTTTCGACTGGAACGCTGAACACATTTTGCAAGAACTGGGAAGAGTGCTTGCTCATGACAATCAGACGATCGGAGCGCGCGGCGATTTCTTGCAGGACTAGCAGTTGGTCGACGTCTGGCTCACGAAGGACCGTATGCAGAGTTGTCACCACTGGCATTTTGAGGTGCTGCAGCAGCCGCAGGACATGGCTGCCAGCCTTCCCTCCATAAATCCCATACTCGTGCTGCAAACAAACTAAATCGATGTTGCTGGAATTAAGAAAGTCGGCGGCGGCTTTGTAGGATGAGAGGTCGCTCTCGGTTATCTCGAATCGCACGCGCGCAGGGTAGCTGTACTGCGATTGCGGGTCATTGACAGCTACTACGAATACTCCAGCAGTCCCGTACTCGCCGGCAATCGCATCACACAAATCTGTCGTGAAGGTCGCAATTCCACACTGTCGAGGAACGTGGTTCCCGATAACCGCGACCCGCATTGGAAGCGGCGGGCCGGATATCGATGGCAAGGATGATACCGACTTGTTTTCGAACACCAGAGGATGCTCTTCATACAGCATCAGAGTGTTCGGTTTCAAACTCCCGGGCGGAACTCGGGCGGACATTGCAGGCTCCTTAATGGTGAGGTCCAGCTGGAAAGGGCCGGACACAGGTTGAAGCGGGCGCCAGGATGCTGCACCGGAACCTCCTGGCGCCGGGACTCGTACTGCCTTTCTTCAAACTACACTTCGCCGTCCGCTGAGTAAGTTAATAACCAGAACTACTAGCCCGACAACAAGCAATAAATGGATCAAGCCTCCGCCGATGTGAAGACTGAAACCTAGAAGCCATAAAATCATAAGAACAACAAAAATCGTCCAAAGCATATCGACCTCCTGCGCTCATTCGCGAGCGCCGAATGTGAATCTCATCCAACGCCCGCGAAAGAACTCCTTTTGCGCGAACGGAACAAGAGGGTAGATGATGGGAACTCTGCCGCCACTTAAACATCCAAAGCCGGCTGAATGACAAATAGCGGCAAATCCCAATTGTTCAAGTCCTACTTCTGTTCGTTGTCTCTGGCCTCAGCTTTTGCCCCGCGAACTTCGGCAAGGAACGGCTGGGCTGCGGCTGGAACCGGCACTTCGCCCAACAGCAACGCGCGAGTTGTGACGTCTCCGTACATCGCATGCCGGGAATCACTATCCTGGCGGAGCGACGCGCCTTCCAACGTGAGCCCGGCAAACGCACCTTTAGCGCGGGAGTAGGTCAGGATCTCTGTATCCATTTTCCAATCCGTACCAGCCTCAGCGTGCCGTCCCACTGGACCCGCTGCCGCGGAAGCGTCTCCTCCAATTTGGAAATTGCTCTCAAGCAGCCTTTGCATCGCTTTGTCATTCTGGAAGATCATTACCACGTCCACCGCTTCCACCCCGATCTGCAGGCCCCAGCTTCCGCCCGAAATCGAGATGAACGCCGGCGCACTCCAGCCATTTGCCGTCCGGCAGGTGGCTACGCCCTTGCCTTCTTTCGCTCCGAAAATAAAGCCACCTTTGACCATGTGTGGTATTACCGCTACGCACTTTGCGTGCTCCAGTACTTCTTCCGGGATTCCCTTGTCTGGCATCCCCATAATTTCGTGCATCACACCTGTGGCGTTCTGCAGTCGTTCGGTGGCATCTTCCCTCGCCGACCCCGCCCAGCACAGCGTGCCGAGACTCAACATCGCAAGCACAAACATTATTCTTTTCATGGACAACCTCGTTTCTATTACCTCTGCGCCGCACCTTTCGATTGCTCGTTGTGTGTACAGTCGCACACAATCCAGCAGACATTTGGGCGCACCAGGTCGATTCCGACCCTAACAAATCGGGATTCAAAAGGTCTGAGCAATTCTGCTCACTCGGTTTAGCGCGCCAGTGGATGCGTGTGCTGGGCAATGCGGTTCGGGTACAGAGTCGGTGCGACCAGCACAGACAGAGAGTGGAAGTCTTAGAGCGTGCTGGGTGGCAGTGAGCGGGCACTCCGATCGGATACCTCACTCTATGAGCAATTGTGCACAGTATGACTGAGGAGAGTGAGCGAATCTATGGTGTGCGCTCAGAGGATGCAAATGCGCACTTACAACGTCTCCATGAATTTGGAACTGAATGCTCTCAGAGAAGCTGCTCATATGTTCGACGCTGAAGTCTCTCCGCGGGTACGAAAACAGGGGGAGAGAGAAAAAAGTTACAACTGAGCGTAGTCAAGGACGATGTCGCCCAATGGGGCCCCCTTTCTAGGAAGTGCCGGCAAGGGATGGGGCAAATGAAGGCCGAGTTCGATCGCTCAGAACGAGCGTCCGGCGACTCTAACCGGAATCTGTACGCTCAGCCATTCTAGCGAGACAATGGGCATGCCCACTCCCTACCGGAGCACTTACCAGGCGAGCAATAGCCAAGAACATCCTATGTCTGAGCACCAGATTGACATTGGTGACGAGGAGCTTGTGAATGCGCTCACGCATGGATTCGGCCTTCTCCTGAGTGTCACGGGCGCGATTACCTTGATCGCAGTCTCGATCTTCCATGGAACTACGTGGCAGATTGTTGGTTGTACCATCGCGTTCTTTCATCCTGAGAGAGAAGTCCGGGAGCGCCGTAGACGAAGCATCCCCATAGTCCTTATGCTGTTTCTTCTTACCGCCAACAATAAGTGAGCGATAGTGAACAGTTTCCAAGGCCCTTGTTGTTGAAAATTATCTTTATGGTGAACCATGATTGCTGAGGCGCTGCAAAGAGCAGTACTTCTCTGCATTGACGACGACCAACAAATGCTAGATTGCGTAAAGGCCTTTCTTGAAACCTTTGGGTATACCGTCCTTACTGCCCCCGGCGGGATGAAGGGACTGGAATTGGTTTCGAACCATTCCGTTGACCTTGTAATCGTTGACTACGTTATGCCCGAAATGAATGGGCAAGAGTTTGCAATCGAAATGAGACGGCTTCGGCCGCAAGCACCAATCATCATGCTCTCCGCGGCACGGGACGTTCCGAAGCGAGCTTTGAAGGTGGTAGACGCTTTCATCGCCAAGGATGACTTGTCCAGTCAGTTGTTGCCCGCGATTGCACGATTGCGCGAGCCGGCGATTCTCTCGCTTGAGTATGACGCATGACTTCCCTAGAACACCCCGTTGCACACAACATTCTGCTTGTGGATGACGATCATGCCGTTCGTGAAATGATGACGGTTACTCTGGAACACAACGGATTTGAAGTAGTCGACGCCGCCGCCAACGTGTCGGAAGCTCTAAGATTTATCACGTGTTCGGAAAGGCACCACGCCGATAAAATAGGTGAGGGCAACAATCCCAGCCGCATCAGGATGGGCGTTCAGGGACGAGTAACGATGCTCCGTTTGCGCCCTGAGGGCGATGCGTGGGCGTTATTAGAGCCTGTGCAACACGTCGGAGAGGATGCGAGGATTCTGGGTGGTTGGTCGGCAATCGGGACGTAAGATAGTTCGATGTAAATCGCCTGCAAGAGCGGAAGTAACCGGCGCCTACGGATTCCATAAATCTTCCTTCGAGTCCGATCCACGCTGTGCCGGAGGAAGTGCAAGGTTCGATCTCTTGACGGTGTTCCGTAGTGTATTACTTGTTCGCCTCGAACCCCGATCCCACTTGACCCCAGCCGAAGGTTTACCTTGTGCAGCCTCGTACCTAGTATTCTCGTAGCCCTGTGGTCGGACTCCGAGTTTACCGGCGGTATCGGCATCGAGTTCCCCGGTCACCGGCAGATTTTCAGCCGTCTGATATGCGCGAATACTAGCGCGGGTCCGCAGACCCAAGATGCCATCAACCCCACCCCGATAGTGTCCGTTGTCCCGCAAGGTTTCCTGCAGCTTCTTGACATCGTTGCGATCCTCGACCGCCAGCAGTCCTTTGTTGAAATTGGCACTCGGAACGACAGTAGAGCGCGGTTCCGATATTCCCATCGTCATCAATAGGAAAACAATCCCAGACAGCGCGGCTTTACTGACCAATACCATTTCTTCCCCTCTATTGCGCACCGGCAACCAACGTGGCAGCCCGAGCCTAACCTTTTCCGTGCTTTCCGGCCCCCCCCGCGCGGTCCGGGTTCGTGAGGAACTGCTGCCTTTACGAGCAGCCTCTATTGGAGAGTCTGCTGATAAAGACGATCGGCAACCACGCAACAGCACGCCGCTTGGGCTGGACCGCCTCAAGAGAGAGGACCGGCCGCCTGGTTTGATGGCGGAACCACTCTGTTGAGGCATCAACAGCTTCGCTGATTTTCGAGCGCAATACTGTGCACAATGGCTCATTTCGAGAACCACCTATTTGACTCCCTACGAACGTCAGGGAAAATGCTAGGCGGGGAATGACTGGATCAGAGGATGTACGATCTAAACCGGCGACAGTACCCGTATTTCGTATCAGAGTTGGTCAACATTGACCAGCCTGTTTTGTCCCGGGGATGGGTACACGGAATCTGCAGCACGGATTTTGGCACTGTGTGCGGGTTGCTGCGACGGATAGGCCGGCCGACATCTCCGGGAGATGGCTCTATTGTGGTTTGCGCTTCAGCGCCTTGCCAATCGCAAGCAGGAAGATGGCACTTTTGTTCCTTGCGTGCGGGGAAAAGAAGTTAATCACGTCATCGTCGAAGAAGGTCAGGCCCGTCGCACCCAGGCGCTGAGCATACGCAGCCAGGTAGATCCTGCCGCCAATGGCACCCGCCTCGAGCTGGACGGCCCGGTAGCCGCGGTTCCCGTATCGCTCCAAAATGCGTTTTAAATCGGCGAGGAAGAAGATGTCCACGCAGGCGTCTCCCGGCAGTTCCTGCTCCAGCCCAAGATGACGGGCCTCAGCGCGAAATTCCCCGGCCTCCAAAAGTTCCAGAGTGTTCCGCTCACGCCGGAAGAAGTAAGCGCCCGGCTTGAGCCCCTGCACCGAATGCACGATCAAGTAGAGATCGTTGAACTGCGCGCCGGGAGGCTTAAGGAAGTCAGCCGGCAGACCTCGCGCAGCGCGGTCAAGAATTGTGGAAAGTTGTGCCAGTGTAATGGATGCGGCCTCATCGAACGTTCGAGTGGAGCCGCGGCGCAGGATTACCTGCTCGATCGTGTCCATCAGTTGTTCTTCCTCGGGCGGGCACTTCAGTTGAACCTCCTCGCCTGCCGGTGCGGAAGGGAGAAACACCTGTTGCTTCCCGCGCCACTGACCTACTTCCTCTTTGGACTCAAGCGAAGACGCATCGTGCATCTCAAGCATGGCGGGATACTCGACCTCACGGTCCGAAAGCGGGACCGTCTCCAGGCTGAGCGCCAGAGTCTCTCTCAGGGCTGGCAGCGAACTCTCCGATTTGCACCCGATCGGTACGAGGCACAAGGAAACCTCGCGACGTGCATCGAGATCAAGTAGACGGTTTACGTCGTCATCCACGAACCCGAGTACGGTCGTGGCGGGCAGCCCCGAAGCTGCAGAAACGGCCAGCATATTCGCCAGCAGCGTGCCGTTGTCCCAACCGAAATGGCGATAGGTGCGCGCCTGGTACTTCCAGGCGTTCCGCCAGTATGTTCCGGTACAGATGATCGTCGCGGGCGCATGAGCCACGGCGGGTTCCATCGCCGTCGCCTGCGCCATGTTTCTGCGAAAATCGCCTTCTCGCAGCATCCGTAGCGATACATCCGCCGGATTGAAGTGATACACGCCGGCATCCAGGCCCGCGATATCGCCAGTCACGACGTACAATTCGATCTCGTAGAGGGCTCCAGTGCAAGCAGCCGCCCGAAAATAGACTGTTCCGCCCGGCGACGTGCGCTGTTTGGTAATTCCCGCCGAAAAGTACAGGATTCGTGCTAAATCCTGGAGACTAGGAACGGAATCAACCACTGAGGAGCGCACGGGTTCTGAGATCGCCGAAAGCGCCGCCACCCCTGTTTGCGGCACGTCCCGCGGCAGGAAAATTGGCTCTATCTTCGGATAGATTTTAAAAGGCTGCGGCCGATTCGCCCAGTCCATCGAGTGTGGATTGTTATGAGTACTCCAGTGGGAGTGTTTCGTGCCATCGTGATATTTCCAAGCTGCCTGAATGTCGCGGTTGTTCATCGATACTGGTCAGACTAGCACGTGCAGTGGACCATGGGCGTAAGCAATGAACCCGCCACTCGGATCACCCTCGAATCGCGGAAAATCCGCCGGCCAACTCAGTGGCAGCAGAGCCGAACGGCGCCGGGCCGTCCGCCTCGCCGCCCAGCGATCAGACGGTACTGACCCTTCAGGCTGCCGATCCGAACTTACTCACGGTCTTCTGTGTGAAGTATGTCGCGGATGGTGTTGTCTATCTCGACGGCGGCAGCAGTTCCGGCCTGGGCGAAAGTATGAAGCTTGAAGTCCGGGACACGAACCTGCCCGTGCAGCAGGGAGCAAGTGTCGATCCGGGCGACCCTCAGGTGGTTGCCGAATTGGAGGTTACTGCCGCTGCAGAAACCTCTGCGGTTGCAGACATTCACTCGCCCAAACGGCTGTCAAAGTTGGAGACCTGGCTTATCTCTCGACTGGTGACGCTCAGGCCCTGATTCAACAGCGCGCTCAGCGCGACGAGGAAGTATACGTGATTTCGCCAATTACTCCTCCCACCTTCCACGTGATACAAAGAAAAGCCGCCCGAGAGCGAGCGGCACATCTGTCTTGGATCGACGTATGGAATCTGGTCTGAAGTATGTCTAAATCGCGGGGCCCGGGGCATGACTCAGGTAATAGTTACTAACAGGCCCCGGAAACTCGTTCCGGAACAATGCCCGCATTCACTGGTTCTATATATATCTTTAGAATCAAATGGCTGGCTGCGAAAATGGCGCATCGCCGAGCTTCTCGGAACGCCGCACGTAACCTAAGGTACGACCACGGTTACACGTACCGAAAGGCCACGTAGCCTACGAAACTGGGCCATGTACCACGGTGCTTATTTCACCTATTCTGAGCCTACCAAAACAAAAAAATACTGGAGATCATATGAAATACCTCCTATCGGTTCTTTTACTGAGCACGGCGATGCAGGCTCAGCTCCTCGCGGTGACCAAATCTGCGCTCCCCGACGCGCCGAGCCAGCAGCGTTCTTTTTGGACATTTGAGAACAACGTGAACGTCAGCGTCTTGGCGGGACTGATCACCGCCGACGCTATCACCACACAACGAGGCCTGGCTCAGGGTTTTCGCGAAGCCAATCCCATCATGCGCCCCTTCGTCACGCGTGGTGCGGCTGGACAGGCTGCTGGGTCCGCTTTGGGTTTTGGCGCGGGCATTGGCGTTGTCTACCTGTTGCATCGGACGCACCATTACAAAGCAGAATGCATCACGATGCGGCTGATGGTCGCCGGTGAAAGTGGTTTCGTCGCCAACAACATCATTCTGATTCGCTAACCGCCCCTGCTGCACCTGCCTTCATCATCCTTGCAGCGTGGTTGGGGCTATCGCCACGCCAGCAATGTAGTGACCTGACTCTCTCGTGAGCAACCGCCCAAATCGAGGGCTGCAATCGGGTTGTAGCTTCAGCGACCAGGGCGAGCAACATGGCGGCCACGAGCGAGACGGATATTCGGGCCGCATTACTCTTCCGGTTTCGAATCGTTGCGGCACTCGTTGGAAATTTGTGAGTTCGCACGCAACAAGGGCAGTCAGCAGCCCCCGTCGGCGAAAGTCCTTCTCGTGCGGTTTAACAATGAACCAATGGCTTATCGCCAGTCACGTAGCACCGACCTTCCGGCGACTTTGGCTGTAGGCTCCCCGAAGGATGAAATGGCGATATTGGACTTGGCCGCCGGGTCCCGTCCTGACGGTGTACCGGCAGAACCAATCACCGCCACTCCCACGAAAGAAAAATGGACTGGAAAGGCCCACGCCGGTCGCGTTTCATGGCTCACCTGTGAGGACTTGTTCAACCGCCAGTTGACGGCAGGACTGGCGAATGATCTCGTTCACGCCGTTAGACTCAAGGAACTGGAAGCCGTAGCGAAAAGCGTTCCTTTGACGGACGATCGCGTAAATCGTTACAGGTCCCAACGGAAGCGTGAAGTTCAACTCCACGACCTCACCCATAGGAACTTCAATTCTGAACATGGCTGCAAGTCCCGATTCGCTCATGTCCACCGTATCGCCCTTCAGCACGCCGCACGTCCGGGAATTGATACTGACCGCAACCGCGAGTTTGAACCGAGGCTGGCGACAAGCGCCACCGGTGCCGTAAAGCAGGGCGGCTGCGGGTTGTTCTTCACCTTCCATCAAACGGGCCATGCGATATGGCCATTCCTTCTTTTCACCGCGATCATCGAGGGCGCGCTCGCCTCCAGTGACGAAGCCAGAATCCTATTTTGGATTCGACGTGATGGTTATGGCGGCGGAGACGGACTTGGAGCTATCGGTGACCGATGTTGCGGTCAGGGTCACTGTGTTTTCGCTGGGGACACTATCTGGGGCGTGATAGGCGACGGGAGAACCGCTGGCGACGGGATTTGCTGTGTCGAAATATCCGCATGGGTCACTGCCACAGGTGACGGTCCAGTTCACGCCGGCGTGTCCTGGGTCGTTGGTAACGGTGGCAGCAACATTGATGTTGGCGCTAGCGTCCATGGAAGTGGGCGGCGTCAAGCCCGCTGTGAAGGCAACGCCGATTGGGGGTTTTGAGCCCAATCCGGCGCAGCCGGCGAGTAGGGCCGTCATTGCGGTGGTTACCAAAAAAAGGGCCAACCGATGGAACTTCATCAAATACCTCCATGGCGACGACGTTGAGCGATGCATTGATCGCTTCCGCTGGACTAATTGCTGCAAATACTACAGCAACTAGCGTGCCTTAATGATTCAACTATCTAACCTCTATCAAACATTGGTAGTTAGCATTGCAGCTATCGACGAGTTAGTTGTATAGGCTGACCAATCGCTGGAAACACATGTATGAATTCCAGACAACCCTGTTCTAAGACAACATTTCTGATATGGGATGTATCGACACGGAATCGCTCTAGAGTCAGAGTTATCGGATGCCGGTATCATAAGGAGTTAGCTGTCCGGTCGTGTCCGCTGACTAGAACCTACTACGGCGTCCAACGTCCTGTCGCCTTCGCGCAGCATTACCCGCCCGAGGGCAATACGGCGGTCACACCGTACCGGCAAGCTGGCAAAGGCACGGCTCGTCGGTCTGAACTATTCACGCACCGGCTGCCCACGAGCGCGAGTCGTGAGTTTGCTGAGCGGCTTGCAGGAAGGCTTCAAGCGTCTCACGATCCTCGGGGAGCATTCTCATAAACCGTATGCCATTCCCCACTTGCGGATCGCAGGTGACCACGGTCGCGGCGATCAAAACGATAGTTCCGAGGGAAAGCTGCAGATCCAAGTTAGTCCCGATGGGGAAAGGAAAGATTGTTTCGATGTAGCAACCGCCCAAGCTCAAATCTGCGGTAGCGCAACGAATCGGGCTGTCGGCGGCGTCAGCGTGTATTTCGACCGGCACGCTCATTGTTATGCGTGCGTATTCGCGGCGGTTATTCGGGTAGTTATTGATCATGGTTTGTACCTTTCTTTGCGCGGTGCAGTGCTCTTGCGCAAACAGGGCAAAGTTAATTTGGACCGCATTGCTCAGAATCCTCGCCGTCAGAAACCGAAGCGACAGGAAAGCCTATTACTGGCTGAGAAATATTAGTATTTAGGAAAATGTTCACGGTCGTATACTCATCCTATCTTCGAGTGGGCAGGAGGATATGGCGCCGACCCTCCGACCGACTTAGTCTTTTCGATGATTTGATTGTCAGGCCTTGCGGGTGCATGGTCGACATGGGCCACGCAATCCCTGCCACTCTGCTTAGCGAGGTAGAGACCCCGGTCCGCCCGATTGAGCAGCGCGGTTATGTCATCAGCTGCTTGGTGAGCTGAAAGTGCCACTCCCATGCTCACGGTGATGCTTCGCGATGTTCCGGAGAGGGCTATCGGCTCGCTGCCAATGCAGGCCCGCAACTCGTCTGCCCTGACCATCGCGGACCGCAAATCGCAGTCTGGCAAGACTATGAGGAATTCCTCGCCGCCACATCTCCCCAAGCTGTCGTAAAGGCGCAGTTTCGACCGAAATCGTCTGGTGATCTCCTTAAGGGCCTCGTCTCCGAAAGGATGACCGAGTGTGTCGTTCACATCCTTGAAGTGGTCAACGTCAGCCATGATGATGCTGACCGGCTTACGGCTTCGCTTGGCTCGGTCTAACTCGCGACGGAGGGAATCGAAGACTTCGCCGCGATTCAGTATGCCGGTCAAGGAGTCGTGGGTCGCGGAATAGCGCAGCGATTCCTTCGCCGACACAAGTTGTTTGTGCAGCTCGACGATGCGCTTGCCTACCAAAAGACGAGCTCTCAATTCCAGCTGATCAAAGGGTTTAACCAGGTAATCGTCAGCGCCGGCTTGCATCGCCTCCAACAAGTCCGCCTTGGCACCTTTTCCGGTCAAGAGGATCACATAGGAGTACGACTTTTCTGCGTCTGCGAGTCGAATCCTGCGGCAGAGTTCGACACCGTCAATGTCGGGAAGCACCCAATCCAGGAGGACCAGCTTAGGGCAATCTGGGCGCTGCAGAAACCTCCAGGCCTCAGACCCGTCTTTCGCGATTAGGAATGGAAGACCCCACTCCTGGAGATGCGAGCTCAGGAGGTGCCGGTAAACTGCCGAATCCTCCGCGACCAGCACTTGTGCCTGGCTAAGTTCTCCGTGTTCCTTTTTCAGCACTTGTTGCAATTGCAAACCCAGCCTTTCATTTAGAACCAGTACGTCGAGAGATGTGTCTTTGTCAGCCGATCACCCGGCGCTCGAAGCGCCTGCTTTCGCTCGATGGAGGGGCACGGCGCGCCTCCTGTTGCACTCCAGTAGTCTCTCGACGGCAGGCGGAGCGGCAGGTTTCGAGAACAGGTAGCCTTGCGCCCATTTGCAACTGACCCGCTTCAGCATCTCGACCTGCTCCTCCGTTTCGACGCCCTCGGCCACAACTTTTAGACCCAGATTCTGAGCGAGCATGACGATGGTGCGAACGATTTCGTGGGTTTCAGGGTCGCTATCCATCCGCGAAACAAAAGCGCGGTCGATCTTCAACGTGTCCACAGGGAAGCGCTGCAGTCGGCTGAGGGACGAGTAGCCTGTCCCGAAGTCGTCGATCTCCAAATGCACACCCAGCGCTTTTAGCTCCTGGAGCACAACGGCGGATTTTTGAGCATCAGCCATGGCTATCGTTTCGGTGATTTCCAGGTTCACGCAATTTGGATCAACACCGCTTTGCTGCAAAATCTGGCTAATCTGCGCGCTCAGGCCGGCCTGCTGGAATTGTCTTGGGCTGATGTTGACGCTCATGGTAAGAGGAGGATCGCCGGGGAAAAGCTCCTGCCACCGCCGCAACTGCCGGAATGAGTCCAGCATCAATTGCTGGTTGATGGAGACGATGACACCGGTCTCATCTGCAACCGCTATGAACTCGCCCGGCATTACGATCCCCTGCGGGCGTTGCCACCGCGTAAGAGCCTCAAAGCCAACAATCTGTCTGTTGCCTAGCGACACAATCGGCTGGTAGTAGACGAGAAACTCACCCATTTCCAGCGCCTTGCGCATGTCCGTTTCGAGTTGCAGGCGCTTGACGGCGCCGGCATGCATTGCGTTGTCAAAAACCTCGCAGCGCGCTTTCCCTGAATGCTTGGCGCGGTACATCGCGATCTCGGCGTCGCGCAGCAATTCCTCCGGAGCCTCGTTACCTATGTGGCCTTTAAAGACAATTCCAATACTCGCCGTGACACCGATCTTGTGGCTGCCCAGCGAGAAGGGAACAGCCAGCTTTTCCTGAATGCGTTCGGCCACTCGGATGGCGTCGCTCGGGTTGCCAAGCTCTTCGGCGAGCACTACGAATTCATCCCCTCCGGGACGGGCTAGTGTGTTCTCGCCTACCGGTAATTCCGGGCTGTCGTCGAATCTCGCCCGCGAGATTGTGTCGGCCCGGCGAAGGCACGCGCTCAGCCGTTGTGCGATCTGGATCAGCAGAGCGTCTCCCGTTGCATGACCGAGACTGTCATTGAAAACCTTGAATCCATCTATATCAATAAACAGAACTGCAAACTTGAAGTCGGCGTGGCGCCGCGCGACGGCAATTGCCCGGCCCATACGGTCGAGAAATAACGCGCGGTTCGGAAGATCCGTCAGCCCATCATGAAAGGCGTTGTGCACCAGCAGATCTTCGGCGCGTTTACGATCGGTGATGTCCCGGTTAACGATCACCAGACCTTCGCTCTCGCCGTTTGGCCCGCGAATCGCGCTGGCTGTTGATTCGAGCATCCTCCACGACCCATCCTTGTGGCGAATGCGATATTCGAGCCGCTCGCCGATGCCGGTCAGCCGGGCCTTCTCTGCCGCTTCCGACACCCGGGCGCAATCGTCTGGGTGAATCTGATGAGTAGCGGGTGTCGCTGCCAGTTCCTCTGGGCTATACCCGAGGATCCGCTGATACGCGGGACTGTTGTAAAGGCGGTGCCCATTCGTGTCCACCACCGCGATCATGTCTGCTGCGTTTTCGCTGATCAGTTGAAAGAGCCTGGTGTTTTCTGCGAGTTGGCGCCGCACACGTTGCAGCAACAGATGCTGATAGACCGTATAAATATCAAACAACAACACCAGCGCGACTAGCCCCCGTACCCATTCCTTCAGGCTCAGCGTGTAAAGCCTGTCTGTAGGCAAGTGAAATCCCGGGAAGGTTAAAGAGAGAATGCCGAAGGTCAGAACCAGGGTGACGGCGACAGCGAATCCCCACAGCCACCACTCGCGGCCCTCGACCTGCCGCATGCGTCGAAGAGGATCCGCAGATCTCGTTTGTGGAAGTTGCCTATTCACTGTAGGACGCGACATACAGCAGCTTGGAATCGCCTTTAAACCGATCAATCGTTCTCGCCTTACAATTTGACCAATGGTTTTTTGACCGGACACTTCTGCTCCAGCCAATCGTGCAGGAGGCCGCGATGGGCTTGCGAAATACTGACAAACTCACAACCGGCTGCGCCATACTGCCGCAACCATAGCACCCTGACCGCAATATCAATAGGCATTTCAGTACCAGGCAATAGCAGGGGAAACGACAACACGTCCCTTAGTGAAAGGAACTCTCTAGCGCTAAGTCCCACGCCCCCCTCGCCGATATTCTCGACGGTTATTGGAACGGAGCGACCGTTCTGATTCTTGGCGATCAACGACCTCATTAGGACACAGCGAGTATGTTGGCGATAGTCTTGTAACAACTTGCAATAGGTTTGCTTCAGTGACTGTGCGCCGGATTCAACAGTTATCGGCTTACGAAGGAGTGAATACGTATTTGGAGCGGAAGTTGGCACATCAGAAACAACCATGAGTGCCGGCTTCTTCGGTCGGCCAAATTGGTTAATGTGTTGCAAGAGTTTGGGAGAATCTTTCTCCCAGTCGACAATAACTAGGTCCGTACTATCCTCCGATAGATACTCAACTGCTCTCGTCAGAGTCGGCAGAACCTTCGTGGAGATGGCCAGATCTCCCAACAGTTGGTCCATAATGCTCACGACGCTCGGATCTCGGGAAACAAGTAAACATTCAAACGCCATATCTTCAGTCATGTTGTCAGACTCCTAAGCCCAACGCGAATTCTGTTGGCAATCGAACACGAGCATTTTGAGCGCCACACTACGCGCGTTTCTCAGACGTAACGGGGAGTAACTGGACCGTCACCGTCGAACCCCGCCAGGAATCTTGTCTTTCGCTACACTTGCGCCTTGCTGCGGTCATCGGGGTGGGCAGTGAGTGCACGATGGGAAGTCTGTCTTCCGCGTTGTTCGTGCGATGCACTGTCCGTGAATTAGACAAAAATCTAGAATTCACACATTACTAAACCTCATCGCGAGCGCTTCGGAGCGCTCAAGTGAGAGCGTGCCAACGAGTTGGACCAGCGACTCCATTTGGTCCCTCACATGCCCGTTGGTCAGGGGGTGAGCGGTTATGGTTATGGGCGACTTTATGAAAGGGCAAGTTAGACTTGACGGCCTACTCTTCAGCAGTGACGTACACATCATTGATGTGATGAGCCCGATTTTGAATAGTTTTGCAATCGAGGCGGAGGTGTGCCCGGACCTCGTATCGGCTCTTAATACCGTAAGGCACCGACGACTTGACGCAATCATCGTGGACTGGAGCGGTGAGGACCCGACTCGCATTGTGCGCGACACTCGTAAGTCATCGCCTAACAGCGACTCGACGATCGTTGCCATGGTGGACCGGGATTCGGAGACTCACGCTCTTTTGGTGGGGGCGAATTTCATGATTCACAAGCCCGTGGACCTGGACCACGCTCGGCGATGCATACGGGCCGCTTACGGAACCATGCTGCAACAGCGGCGGCGCTCGGCGCGCGTCTCAGTTGACATCCCCGTCTTTGCCCGCGTCTCGCATTTGGGAACGCTGGAGGCCCGAATCAGCGACCTGAGTGTCGGTGGGTTGGCTCTGCAGTTCAAGCAACCAATGGAGGTGGATCGCGAAGTGTCTGTGCTCGTTCGGCTTCCGTGCGTCGATAGTCTGATTCGCGTGATCGGCAAGATCGTTAATGCCAATGCCGCGGGCCGGGCCGGACTCCGGTTTTCCTCCATCCCCGAAGAGGATCTCAGCATCCTTGAGAAATGGCTGGCGGCCGAACTGGCCAAGCTGGAGCACGCCGAACTGCCCGCCGAGAATGACACGTCAAAGGGGAACGACAAGTCATGTACCGCTTAAGGCGTACTTTCCTGGGCAATGCCAAATTCCTCCCATCCGGACAGTTGTCCCCAAGCGCGGCGGCGGCTTCCAGAATACGTGATCCGAAGGGGTTTTCTCTTATTGAACTGCTGATCGTGGTTGCCATTATTCTCATTATCGCCGCCATTGCGATCCCGAGCCTGTTGCGGGCGCGCATTGCAGCCAACGAGGCTTCGGCAGTCGGGTCGTTGCGCGCACTCAACGCCGCGCAGATCACCTACGAATCGACCTACCCGACGGCAGGCTACGCGACGGTGCTTTCAGGGCTGGCGGGAACCAGTTGCACGCCGCCGGGAGCGACCGGAGCATGCCTGATTGACACGTTGCTGGCAGGGGGCCGCAAGAGCGGGTATTCATTCTCGCTGACCGGCACTTCGGGAACTCCGACCGCGACCTACCAGTTTATTGCTCTGCCGCTCACGCCGAACCAAACTGGCGTCCGCTACTTCTGCTCGTTTGCGGACGCCGTAGTGCGCGTCTCTGCGATGGCGATTTCGATCTGCGATGGCAGCGTCAGCGCCTTGCAATAGGCTTTGAATGAGGAAAGCGATGAAAATTCTGGTAATTGAAGACAGTTGGTTCCTGCGCCTGGCAATCGAGAAGGTCTTGCAGAAGTGCGGGCACGAGGTAACCGGTGCAGCCGATGGCCAGGCGGGCTTGCGCGCTGCGCACACCGAGTCTCCACAGCTGATCCTGCTGGACATGATGCTGCCTGCATTGGACGGAACCGGAGTGCTGAAAGAGCTAAAAAAGGATCCTTCGACCGCAACAATTCCGGTGATTGTGCTGACTTCTCTATGGCAAGTGAATGAGGCGAAATTAAAGAGTGCGGGGGCTGCGGCTTACCTCGAGAAATCGGCGTTGGACCTGGACAAAGATGCGGACCTTCTTATCCAAGTCGTCGAAGAGGTTGCTGGCGCACGATCCGCAGGCGCGATTGGGCGCGCCCGATAGCCCTCGCCTTTTGGCATCATTCCGTGTCTATGAATAGAAGGCGCAAGCGAGGGCCTTGAGCTCGCTGAACCATTCTTACCGCAGTCAATAGAAGGGGTCAGCGAGAATCCCGGGCGTCAGCCACGCACAATATACGACATGCTTGCCTGCTCCCAGGAGGCGAGGCGCGGTAAAGGTCGGATTCAGTACTTTGGTTACAAGTAGGGTGATGGCAATCACACACTAGTCGTAATAACGTGTTTAATACTTATACGGTAACATCGTGTAAGACTTGTAACCACGATGGATCCGATGGCCTGGTTTGGCTTTGTTTGGCCCACGCTTTTGAGAAGGCGGCCCCTCCTCAGCAAGGCCGGCTATTTTCTACGCTGACTACTCCCAATGCCTCAAGGTAGGTGTAGTAACGCCCCCCCGAGCGTGACAAGGGAGAGAACTGTATGGCTGCCGAGGGCTCAGTCGCACCCAGCGATGCTGGTTCGGACCGGAACCGCAGCCATATTGTCATTGCGGCGTTGTTGTTCGCCATCGCGGTGCAAGCGGCCGGCTTCTTGTGGTTCGGGATCAACCACCGGGGATGGCTGTGCTCACAGGTTGCGCAACTCGCGGCAAGTTTCATTGCCGTGGCCTGCACCATCCGCGCATTCCGGCGTTCCAGCGGTTTCGCGCGTTACTTCTGGTTTCTTTTCACGACTGCCCTGGCACTGTGGGAGGCCGCGAATTTCGTGTTCCTTGTCACCACTCTGTTACCCGAGTTGGCTTCCAATGCGCAGAGCGCCGATACCAGCGCGCTCCTCGCCTTCCTGTATCGTGGCTATGGTGTTCCGGTCTTCCTCGTTCTTCTCGCGAGCGAGAGTGACGAATACGACGATTCCCTCACGCTTCTCGATTCAGCGCAGGTCAGCGTCGTCATTCTCGCGCTGTACCTGGCGCTGTTTTGCCTTTCCTTGGCCAGCCCTGTGCGCAGTGCTCTGGTTGCGAACGCCGCGCTCTTCAGCAACGTCGAAAACGCCTTTCTGACCATTGCTGCCGCTTTCCGTTGGAGACTCAGCCGGCCTACTGCGGAACGCCGCTTGTTCCGCGGGCTGTTCTTGTTCCTGCTGGTTTACCTGGTAATTTCCGGTATCGGCAACTACGTCAGCCAGCATTTGGCAAATGTCCTGGCCGCCGGGATGGATCTGTTCTGGACGATCCCCTACTGCTTGGCAGCAGTCATAGCGGTGAGATGGACCATGCCGGAGTCGGCGGAGGTCTCGACGGAAGCCCCGCCTTCAAGCCTCGGGAGGTTTTTGGCGAAGAACCTTGTGTGGAGTCTCGCCGTTGCTTGCGTGTATTTTCTGACCGTTGCACTCGGCGGTTGGCATCACATTGCCGGAAGGATCGCCGTTGGAATATCACTCCTCTTGTACGCTCTTCGTCTCTCGATGACCCAGCACCGGCAGGCTCAGACGATCGAACAACTCACCGGCGTAAGACGCGAACTGTCTGAAATCAGCCGACAGAATACGACAATTCTCGAGTCCGCCGGTGAAGGGATTTTGGGGCTGGGTGCGGACGGCAAGCATACATTTGTGAACACCACAGCGGCCCGGATGCTTGGCTGCACGCCGGCTGAACTAGTCGGCCGGCCGGCTCATGCCACCTGGCATCACACGTGCGCCGATGGCCAGCCCTTCCCGTGCAACAGGTGCGCGATCTGCTTCACCGTCAGGGAGGGCGGAGTTCATCGGGGTCAGAGCGAAGTCTTCTGGCGCAGGGATGGATCAAGTTTTCTCGCCGACTACGTCAGCAGTCCGATTCTTGAAGGGGGACAGATTACCGGCGCGGTGGTCGTTTTCGAGGACGTGACGAAACGGGTGCGCGCGGAGGAAGTGTCACATCTACAGGCGGGCGCTCTGGACGCAGCCGCCAACACGATCGTTATTACCGATACCTTCGGCAATATCCAGTGGGCAAATCCCGCGTTTGAAACTCTCACCGGTTACAGCTTGAGTGAAATCGCCGGTCAGAATCCGCGCGTGCTAAAGTCCGGGAAACAAGACGCCGATTTCTACCGCGATCTGTGGGATACGATACACTCCGGTAACGTCTGGCACGGCGAACTGGAGAACCGCCGCAAGGACGGGAGCCTGTACGTCGAGGAGATGACCATCACCCCACTGCGATCCCCAGCAGGCACGGTCACCCACTTCATCGCCGTCAAACAGGACATCACCCGGAGAAAGCGGGCCGAGGAACAGTTGCGTCGGAGTGAGGAACGCTTCCGTTTCGCCTTCGAACAAGGGCCGCTGGGCATTGTTAAGGTCGGTGCAGATCGGCGGTTGCTCAAAGTCAACCGGGCATTCTGCCGGATGCTTGGGTACAGGGAAGAGGAACTCCTGGCACGCACGGTCACGGACATCACTCATCCGGAAGATCGGGACCGGGATCGGCGGATAACCGAGAGATTCGCAAAGGGAGAAATCACCGCTCATAAATGGCAAAAGCGCTATCTGAAGAAGGATGGAGAGCCGGTCGCGGTCAAAATTGCGGCCAATGTGGTCCGCGATGAGAGCGGGAGGCCGCTTTACGTCCTGGGTACTGTCGCCGACGTCACGAACGAGAAACGGGCGGCAGAAGCGCTGCGGGAGAGCGAGCGGAGATACCGGCTAGCCATCACGGCCGCCAACGATGCCATGTGGGACGTCGACCTTAGGAACGCGACCGTCCACTGCAACACGACCTTCTCCAAACTGTTCGGCAGCCCCAAAGGCAATGCTGATCCCTGGCAATGGTGGAGTGACCGCCTTCATCCCGAGGACCGGGAGCGCGTTATCGGCACCTTTCACCAAGTCCTTGAGGGACGGGGAACCTCCTGGGCTTGCGAGTACCGGTGCCGCCGCACTGACGGACAGTGGGCCGACATCTCCGATCATGCCTACATTGGAAGGGACGGCTCCGGCAGGGCGCTTCGCGTTACGCGGGCGATGCGCGACGTCACCGAGACGCGGCTGCTCGAAGCCCAGCTTCGCGGAGCCCAGAGACAGGAGGCGGTTGGCCGCCTGGCTGCGGGCGTGGCCCATGACTTCAACAATATGCTGGGCGTCATTCTTGGGTATAGCGATATCCTCGAGACCCAACTTTCGCCACAACATCCGGGGATGATGGGGTTGAGCCAGATCAAAAAAGCAGGGCTCAAAGCAGCCAACTTGACGCGGCAGTTGCTCACTTTCAGCCGGCAACATGTTGCGCTTCCCCATGTGCTCAACCTCAACTCCTTGATCGAAGATTTCAGCAAAATGCTCGGTCGCCTGATCGGTGAGGACATTGAGCTCATCTTCGCCGCCGGAGAGAACCTGGGACGAATCAAAGCAGATCCCGGACTGCTGGAGCAGGTCATCATGAACCTGGCGGTTAACGCTCGGGACGCCATGCCCCGCGGTGGCAGATTCTCGATCCAAACCTCGAATGTCAAGGTAGATAAGAGATGTGCCGCAGAACACCCTCCTATGAAGTGTGGGGCCTATGTTGTGCTGTCGGTCACCGATACAGGTTGCGGGATTGACCGCGAAACGTTGCCGCAGATATTCGAACCGTTCTTCACAACCAAGGAGCCGGGGAAAGGCACCGGCCTCGGCTTGTCCATTGTCTATGGAGCAGTAAAACAGTGCGGCGGCTACATCTTCGTGAAAAGCCAACCGAACCACGGGACGACCTTCGATATTTTCCTGCCAGTCACCCCGGAAGGGATTACTGCCAAGGAAGTTACCGCCCCGTCCGCATCCATGAGAGGTTCCGAGACCATTCTGGTTGCCGAGGATGAACCGGCACTCCAGGACATGATCCGGATCGTCCTCACGAAAGCCGGGTACACCGTCCTTGGCGCGCGCAATAGTGCTGACGCTCTGTCTCTATTGAACTCAGTCAACGGCGCCGCCGACTTACTCGTCACAGACATCGTTATGCCCGGAGGAATGGGGGGGCGGCAACTCGCTGATGCCGTCTGTGCCATCCGACCGCATATTCGCCTCCTGTTCATGACCGGCTATGCGGCCGAGAAGTTGATTGAACCGCTGCTTACCAGCGGACACGTCCTGATCACCAAGCCATTTGATTCCGACCTCTTACTGCGCAAAGTGCGCGAAACTCTCGATCGAGATAAACAGGCGAGAGGTGCGAGCGGCTCATAATACCGGCTTATTCTGATTGGCGGCGAATCGTAACGGTCCAGAGAAAACGGTCCCGCTAGGCGAACTGATGGGCATTGAATAATTTCCGTAGCCTAGAGCATCACTTACGGGGCCTGGATCAAGTTCAGAAGTTGTTCCTCCACATTACGACAGTAATGAAGAGCGCCACAAAACGATAAAGGCCCCCGTCCGAAAAAACTACAATAACTTAGAGACTTCTAATGCCTGGGGCGGCGTAGAACTGTTTCTCTTGGGGAGGTCCGTGACAGTTCATGGGCGATAGTCGCATTCTGGTTGTTGATGACGAGCCCGATTTCCTCGCTACCGTCCAGGGTTACCTGGAGGAACGCGGATTTGATGTCTTGACCGGCAGTTCCTGCCGCCAGGCCGAATCCATGTTCGCTTCCACCAAACCGGATGCTGCTGTGCTGGATTACAGCATGGCAGACGGAAACATCCTCGAAACATTGCCCCGCCTGCACGCACTCGATCCCTCCATCCCAATCGTCATCATGACCGGCCACGCCTCCATCGAACTAGCGGTGCAAGCCATTAAGTTGGGAGCCGAGCATTTCCTCACCAAGCCGTTGGATATGCCAACGCTGGTGGTGATGCTGGAGCGAAGCCTGGAAAACCAGAGGAACCGCCGCAAGCAGGCTTTCAACCAGGCCCGGTGCAACCGCGACGGCATCAACCCGTTTCTTGGAACCAGCAACGCGATCCGGGCGCTAGCAGAAGTCACCGCCCGAGTCGCCTCCGCAGGAAGCCCGGTATTGATCCATGGAGAAACCGGCACTGGGAAGAGTGTTCTCGCCCGTTGGATCCACGAACATAGCACCCGTGCCAAAGAGCCGCTGGTGGACCTCAACTGCGGGGGCCTTACACGCGATTTTCTCGAGACGGAACTGTTTGGCCACGAAAGAGGCGCTTTCACCGGAGCGGTCCAAACTAAGGCTGGGCTTCTGGAGATTGCCCATAAAGGAACTCTCTTTCTGGACGAAATCGGCGATGTGGACCTGCAAGTTCAAGCCAAGATTCTCAAGGTTCTGGAGGAAAAGCAGTTTCGGCGGTTAGGAGATGTACGGGACCGGCGGGTTGACATCCGGCTCGTGGCTGCCACGCACCAGAACCTGGGCCAGCTCATAAGAGACAATCGTTTCCGCAGCGATTTGTTCTTCCGCATCAGCACGATTCCCCTCTCTGTGCCCCCCGTTCGCGAGCGCTTTGAGGATATGCCCATGCTGGTAGACCACCTGCTCGAACGACTTTCTACAGAACTTGGCTGCGGCAAGGTAGGAATCACCCCGGAGGCAATGCGACGCTTGCAAAGTTATTCCTGGCCGGGAAACATCCGTGAAATGAGGAATGTGTTCGAACGCGCGGTGCTGTTAAGTGGGAATCGGATAATCACGGAGAGGGATCTGCATTTTGACCAGAACGACTGGCCCGAATCCACGACCGACAACCTCGGCAAGACCTTGGAACAGATGGAGCGCGACCATATCAGCCAGGTTTTACAAGCCGAAGGCGGTCGCATTGAAGCTGCCGCCAGACGGCTCGACATCGCGCGCAGCACTCTTTATGCCAAGCTTAAACACTACAAGCTCGACGCTGCTGCTCAGGACGCTTCTGCCGGGTCATAGTCGCGTGTTTTCGCGGCCTTCTGTAGTTGGGGACTTCGCTCCATCAGCCATCAGTCGTCACGCGATCAATTCCGCGTCAGGCTCGTTCGCACTTCGACCCTGCAGTGGTCTTCTATACCTCCCAATCGGAGGCGATGCCTTGGACTGTGTCTCAACATCTGCCCTTGGTTCTCGTACCCGAAGCAGCTGTCCTAATTCGCGGTGGCCCAACCCGGAGCTTGCGGTGCGTTTTCAAAAAGGGTTTCAGCGACACGGTGTTCACAAAGCGGCGCTGGATGCGAGGATCGGAGGTTTAGGTACACACATCGATGCGTGGACTATCCTTAGTTTGTACGGGCTTGGACCCAACTTCTGCACTTGTTCTGTGAAACTTCGGACAACCTGAGCGAAGCGCGGGCCATCGGCGGCGGACACCCACTCCAGACGAAATCGTTCTTCTTCAATGCCGAAGTCGGAGAGCGTCAGGCGTATGGGCTCCGCCCTTTGTTCCGCTTTTTTGTAGCCGTCCTGATAATGGCAGTCGCCAATGTGGCACCGCACATGAGAACGCCATCCGCGCCCTTGGTGAGAGCTTCAATGACGAGGTTGGGATGGACCATGCCGGAGCACATCACGCGAATCACGCGGATGCTCGGCGGGTATTGAATTCGGGACACGCCCGCCAAATCGGCTCCGGCATAGGAGCACCAGTTGCAGCACAAGGCGATGATCAGAGGTTGAAACGTCTCAGCCGGCGGCGCGGCCGCCGCGGTTGAGGCTGATTGCATGCTGTTTTCTTCCATTACGCCACCTCCAGGGCTGCCTCGATTTGTGCGCGGATCTGATCAAGCGTAAATCCGCGAATGAAGATACCGTTCTTGGGACAAGTTGCCTGGCAGCAGCCACAGCCCTTGCAAGTGGTCTCGTTGGCCTCCACCGATTTCTTGACCGAACGCTGCCACATGTAGTCGAGCAGGGTGATCGCTTTGAAGGGGCACGTGTCCACACAATAGGCGCAGCCGTCGCAGCTTTGGTCCACAACTTCCGAGACGTTGGCTTCGAGTTCGAGGGTATCCCGTACCAGGATGGCGGCTGCTCGCGCCGACGCCGCCTGCGCTTGCAGAATGGATTCCTCGATGGTTTTGGGAGAATGTGCCAGCCCGCACACGAAGACTCCATCGGTCATGAAGTCGACCGGGCGCAGCTTCATATGGGCTTCGAGGAAGAATCCCTCGCTGTTCAACGGAACCTTTAGGAACTGTGCGATGGTCTTGTTGTCTTCGTGCGGATGAATGCCCGCGGACAGCACAACCAGATTTGCTGGGATCATCATCGGCATGCCCAGAGTCTGGTTACGCACGACCACCTGCAGTCCGGCGCCATTCCGGGAAACTTCTGGTTTGCTGTCCTCCTCGTAGCGCACGAACACGACTCCCTGCTGGCGTGCCTTGGTGTAGTAACTCTCCTTGACTCCATAGGTCCGGATGTCGCGGTAGAGAACGTACACAGCGGTTTGCGGAGAGAGCTCCTTGATGCGCAGCGCATTCTTGATGGCCTCTGCGCAACAGACTCGAGAGCAGTAGGGGTAGGGATGGTCATTCTCGCGCGAGCCCACGCACTGGATCATGACCACGGTCTTCGGACGGCCGCCATCTCGACAAACGGGCCAGCGACATATGTTCCGGGCCGCGACGATTCGGCCGGCGTGAATTCCGAGGTTTTGCAGAAATTGAATTTGTTTAGCTCGATGCCGAATCGCTCCGCAAGAGCCTTCACCCCTTTTGGCGGCTGTATACCGACTGACAGCACCACGAGGTCGTATTCGCGGGAAAGCTTTCTATCATCCTCGCCGAGATACTTGACGATCAGGTCTCGGGCAAATCTAGCATATCCATAAGGAGGGGAGCACCGTAGCGAGACTACTTCTGACGCGCGTTAAGCTTGTCGAGGGTGCGCTTCAACCCTTCAAGCTTCTGCCCAGCCTCGCCGAGTTTGCCTTCCGCCGTCAGGCGCTGGTAGTCGGCAAGGTCTCTCGCGGCTTCCGCGATGAGTGTCTTGAGATCCGGTGCAGCCTGTGGCGATGCGGCGGATCCCGGTGCGCCTCGCCCCGTCTCGCCCGAGACAGCCGTGGCGGTCGTCGACAGGGGATTTCCGGACGTGGCCGTCAGGGAGGACGCTGCTCCGCCGAATAGGGACGCCATCGCCGACTCGAAGGTCGGCCCGTACGCCAGCTTGTCCTGCAGTGCGAGGACGACAAGCCGCAACTCGGGCATTGGACTGCGTTCGGCCTGCAGGTAAATCGGTTCGGCATACAGCAGCGCGCGCCCGGACGGAATCACCAGCAGCGCCCCGCGCCGCACGTGCGAGCCTTGCTGATTCCACAGTGTCAGTTGTCCGGAGAGCTGCGCGTTCTGATCGATGCGCGCCTCGATTTGCAGCGGCCCGTCGACCAGCCTGGTCTTGGGAAAGTTGTAGACCACCGACGTACCGTACTGCGCGCCGTCACTGCGCCCGGCAATCCAGCCAATCAGGTTATTGCGGTTGGCGGGCGTGAAGGGCAGAATCTCCACGAACTCCTCGCCGGTTTCGCCCGGTAGTTTCATCAGCACGAAGTTAGGCTGCATCACCTGCGTGGTTTGCCCGCCACCCTCGCCCATGCCGACTTCGGTGGCCACCGTCCACAGATCCTCACGGTTGTAGAACGCTTCCGGATCCGTCATGTGATACAGCCCGTAAACCTCTGCCTGTAGTTTGAGCAACAACTCGGGGTAGCGGACGTGCTTGCGCAGCCCCGGCGGCATTGTGGCTGCATCCTTGAACAGAGTTGGAAAGATTCGGCGGTAAGCTGCGATGATCGGATCGTCCGTGTCAAACACGTAAAACGTTGTTGTCCCGTCGTAGGCGTCGATCACGACCTTGACGCTGTTCCGCATGTAATTAATAAGATCGTTGCCGAGGCGGTAGTGGGTCGAGTAAGGGTAGCTGTCTGAAATCGTGTAGGCGTCCATGATCCACGAGAGGCGGCCGTCGTCGCCGAGCACGATGTACGCATCCGGATCGTAGGTAAGGAAGGGCGCCAACGCGGAAACGCGATCGCGTATGTTGCGGCGCATCAGCAGGCGGCTATCCCGGTTCACGTCATCGCTGAAGGGCAGCTTGGCGAGGTCGTCGCGATCGAGTGCAATAAGAACACGGCGCACGAAACTTCCGAGAACGATGCCACCGTTGCCTTCATAGGATGTCAGGTTGTTGCTTTCGCCTTGCGGATAGTTGAATTCCTTCTGCCGCGTCTTCACGTAGACGTCGGTATCAGTCAGCTCGCCAAAATAGACCTCCGGGCGCGTTACGCTGAGACCACGTACCGTGCTTTGCACCGGCATGTTGCTGAGAATCAGTGTGGGCAGGCCTTCCGGCGTGAACCCATTCACCGGGTTCATCGTGATGCCGTAGCCGTGGGTGTAGATGAGCTTCTCGTTAATCCAGTTGCGGCTGCTCTCGGGGAGCTTGTCGACGTTCAGTTCGCGTGCGGCGAGCATGACCTCGCGAGTGGTGCCGTCGATCGAGTAGCGATCGATGTCGATGTCGGGGAAGTCGTAGTAGGTCCGGATCTCCTGAATCTGTCGCAGCGTGTCTTGCAGGGCATGCCAGTCCCACAGGCGGATGTTCTGCAGCGTGGCCTGGTTATTTGCGGCGTCGGCCGCGTCAACAGTGGTCTCGGCGGGGAACTCACGCTGCGCGACCCGGTTCAATCCGTAGGCCTGCCGCGTCAAGTCAGTGTTGTAGACAATGTAAGGCTTCTCGCGAACCAGCTCGTTTGGCTTGACGATGAAGCTGCTCACGTACCACGCGATCCCTTGAACAGCGATATAACAGACTGCCGCTGGAACGATCGCCGCGACCAGCCATACTCCGCGCGGCCCGCGCACGGCATTGATGGCCGCGATCAGCGCACCTAAGACGAGGGCCGCGCAAACGACGAGCATCCCGGTGAGGGTGATGTGCGCATCCGTGTAGGTGACGCCGCCGAAGATCGTATGATCTTCCAGCAATGCCTCGAACCGATCGAGATATACCCGCATTGCGAGAATCAGCAACAAAAACGCAAATGTAATGGACAGCCCACGCCAAGGCAGAGTGACGGACCGACTGAGACGGCCGGCAAGCACACGCGCTCCGCCCGTGATGAGGATGAAGAAAACTGCAAGGCCGCAGCCAATTACGGCTAGTGTAAGCAACCAGCCGACAATAAGCTGCCATGCGGGCAGAGCGAAAAGAAAGAAGTTCAGAGATCTGCCAAAGATCGGATCGAGGATGCCCGAAGTGTGGGGCGCGTACCAAGAAAGCGCTAGCGTCGGCCACTCCGCTGACATAGCTCCGCCGGTGGCAGCGGCGATGACGAGCGAGACACCGAGAGCAATGAGGCGCAGGACACCCTCAACCGGCAGCTTCAACGGCTGTCCGCCGATGTAAATCGTGTGGCCGCTCGGCAAATCCGGGAGATGCGCCCGCTTCAAAGCCAGGAACGATCCATACAAAATGAGAAAAGTCACCACTGCAAAGGCCGCGAAGATTCCCCACTGAAGGCCCAGTTTTTTCCAGAACACGTCCGCATAGCCAAGCGACGCGAACCAGAGCACGTCCACGTAATATGACAGTGCGGCGCGACCGCCGAAGAAAATGGCGGCAAACACACCCAAGATAAGAAGGAATCGACGACGCCGTGGCGGACGCCGCGGCGGCAAATCAACGAACTCAGGGATTGCCCTATCCACTTTCAGTGGCTCCGTGTAGTCATCCGCATGATACTCCCTCCTCCGCAGGGTATGTCATGACTCGGCCTCTACCGCTCCGTGCGCGGCGGGCATCGTTGTTGTCGAAGGAGTCTTTCCAGGGAAGATGGAACGCGAGAAAGGGCGTGTACATCTCTGCACGCACCACGGACAATCCCGTCAACGAATCGCTGACGAGGTTGCGCCGCATCACCCCCAGTTGGTCGGCAAACGGGAAGCTATCCAGAAGCGCTCCGATCCGTCTATTCTTCGCCACATTCTTTTCCGTTCGAAGCCGAACTCGGCAGAGCCAACTCTCAGGCTTTCTGAGTCATCGCTTCGAGGCTGGTTTGCGTTAGGGGAGTCAGCAGAGCATTCAAATTCGCCAGCACTTCAAACGCGTCGGCTACATAGAGCACGTCTGCTTTTCCTCGCGCCCATCCACAATTCGGATCGAGATTGACCGCGCGACGCTCGTTGATAAATCGCCAGCCTACCACGTGTGGCTCCTCGCCATGGCAACACATGGAGAGGCCTTTGGGATGGCGCGGTGTTGATCCGGTCTGACCGACCTGATTCAGATGAGTCATGAAACGCAGCACCGCCTGACTCTCACCGGTTTGATCGACCAGCGATTTGCTGCCGCCCAAGGATGAGCCGGAGGCCCGCAGAAAATCGAGGATCAGCTTCTCGGCTTGCGCGACATGAGTCTTTCCATCCGACTGTTTCTTGGTCCATCCCGCACCAGCGACAAACAACAAGTCGGCATCGGGCCGAATGGTTTGCGCATCGCTTCCAGGAGCCCGGATGCCGGTAACAACCGTTCTGGCGGTTAACTTTGGCGGGGAGAGTTCTTCGAGTTTGACTGGGCCAGGCGTGCCGGTCCAAGCCGCTTCGCAGCCGGGCTCCAGCAAAACAATCCACGGGCGCGGCTCGCGGCGAATGACCGCTTCGATCCGCTGACGATAGTACCAGCGGGTGGCGCGCAATTCGCCATTGAGCGCTTCGAGCGAAGTAACATGCGTGTCGGCGCATCCATTGAGACGGTAGGCGACTCCCGGTAAGACGCGCATGAAGCGTGAAGATGCGGGCGCGAGAATCAGGTCGGCTCCCGCTGAGTGGCAGATGACTTCGGCGGCGGCGGCGTCGCTCATGTAGCGGGCAGTCGCGAAGTCAGGTCCGAACACGGCAAAGACTTTGTCGGCCCCCGCGGCGGCAATCGTTTCCGCGGCTGCGGCCACGTCGTGTCCGATCAGACCGATGGTTAAGTGGGCGCCAAGTTGACTGCTCAATTTCAAAGCCGCACCCAGAACTTCATGCGACGCTTTAGTGAGCGTGTTGGCGCCTTCCGCAACGTGCGCCAAGAATAAAATATGTTGTGCCATGAGAGTCTTGGTCTCCGCTTTTAGAATCCGGCGCCTGAAGGGCGCCGCCAGTACCGCATTAGCAGCATGTTCGAAAGCATGCCGCGATACGAAATCTGATTTCTTTCACTACTTGCCGATCCATTCGGCAATCTCCTGCGCGATCTGCTCAGACGAAAGGTCTTTGACGACTCGAGTCTGACGCCGCTGTTTCGGCGGGCTGGCGCTCAGGAAGTGCAACCCGCCGACCGGTAGCGGCACCGACTTAGCCCGTTGCAACGCGGGCATTACCGAGCGCATATTGGCCATTCCTACCTGCGGATTGTTGCGTGGTTCGGGCAGATTGCCCGTCGCCCAGCCCAACAAAAGCGGCGGCCCAGAACAGGCCGAAACCTGATGGCGACCTCCCTCGATGCGCTCCAGAACTTCGAACGAGCCATCGGGCTGCGGGTTGAGCTGATCGACACCTTGAAACTGGTCGAGAATATCGAGTCGCTCTCCCACGAGTTGCATGGTTGTGCCCGCGCCTCGCGACGCCGATTCCCAGCCGCCAAATACCAGCAAACGTGTGCGATCAAGGCCGGGGATACTCTGGATCGCTTCGGCTAGCAGTGCGGCCGTCGAATGCGAATCGGCGAAGCCACTGGCACTCGCGTCCACAGGTACAAGTTCAAAGCTCACCCGCTGCGCAATCGTCATCATGACTTGCTGCAGCTTTGCTTTTGGTCCCACACTTACCAGCCAGAGCTTGCTGCCAACGACCTTCGTTGCCAGGTTGGCAGCTTCATACAAAGCATGAGCCGCCCAAGGATCCAGCACAGCCGGAAGCATCATTTCGTTCTTTAGCGCGGGACCGGTTGGGCCGGCGACTGGTTCGAGAGTTTGCAGCGGGTCGGGGACGACGCTTCCGCACACTACGATGTGATATCCGTTTGTCATTCGCATCCTGTCAAGTCAGTAATTCACATTCTTTCGCGAGTATCGTCGTTGGTCGCTGGCCGTTAGTCGTTGGCAGACCTGCGAACGACTTCTGGCGTCTATCCGACCGCATTGGGACAGTCCGGCGCTTCTATCAATTCAACGCGGAGTGCAATCCCCCGGCACCGGCGTTGAATTCAACATTGCCCTGGGCCACATCACCATCGGCTCGGCAATTCCAGAGGCACGCACCGCAGTAAACACACTTCTCACGATCGAAGGCGGGCACGCCCTGCTCACCGTGCGTGATGGCCTGGCCTGAGCACATTTCCACGCAGAGTTTGGTTGCGCACTCGCGGCAAAGCTCGGGACGACGGAAGATCACATGGTTGGCAAAACCCGAAGGCGCCTGTACGCCTCCGCCCATGAGTAGGGCATCCTGATGAGAGATCAGCAGCTTGCCATCCAACGGAATCTGCGGCCAGCCACAACGGTCCATGATGCGGTCATGCAGCGAAGTTCCCTGGATAGCGCACTCTTCTTCTATCTGCTTAAGTTCGGGCGCAGAAATCCGTGAGCCGTAGGCTTCTTGCAGTGAAGGGAAGCGACGGGACGCCGGGCGCAATGCTGGCGCGAAACGTCCGCCAGTCAAGCCGGCGAGAGACATGCCGATGATTCCTGTGATGACGCCCTGCTGAAACCCGTTGCGCGCGTTTGCCGCGACCTTCGATTCGGCATCGACCCAGCTTTCCCGGCGACGGCGCACGTAGGTTGCTTCAAGCCCTTCACGCGTGAAAGCGCGCCTGCTTTCGGCGAGTTCGATGACCGCCTCGGCCAGTTGCACGCCCGTCGTCCAAGCTTCGTCCACTCCGGAACCCGCGAGAACGTTTGTACTTCCCGAGCCCTCTCCGATGCGGGCGTAACCGTTACCCGCGAGAAATGGTTCGCCGTGCCGGCCTGATTCCTGCAGTGACTTCGCTCCCCATGACTTCAGGGTTCCGCCCTGAAGATAACGCCATAAATAAGGATGAAGCATAAAGTGTTGCAGGTAGCGATAGGCCGTGCGCACCGGGCTGCCGAACCATGACGGAACGAAAATTCCCACGGAGGCGAGCCGATCCGGATGAACATAAAAGAAGCCAAAGATTTCGGGCTCCGGGAATCCGATCGTGTGCAAGACAGTACCAGCTTCAAGCCCGCTGTCTTCACGGAGTTCAACGACCATCTTCATGCCGAGAGCCCACTCGCGGGACTCATGGCCGGGCGGCATTCCAATGTTTGCGTGCGCGTCGATTTTTCGGCCGACTGTTCCCACTGGACCGTCGCCGATGACGGTGAGCGCAGCGTGCAGATCCATGCCAGGAGTGAACCCTGCCTCGGGACGTCCTTGCAGATCGGTCCCCTGATCGGCAAGACGCACTCCGGTAACGGTGTTTCCTAAGATCAGCGGCTCAGCGACGGGCATACCCGGCCAGATTTGCACCAGGCCGGACGCGGCGACCTGATCGCTGACCCACTGGTTGAATTGGCCCAGCGACAACACGAGGCCATCGTGTTTCCGCATGAACGGCGGCGTGTATGGCAACTCGAAAGCTTCGTGCTTCACACCGAACAGGAAGCCGAGTGAGCGAAGCGCGCGGTCCGCAGCCTTGAACGCGAAGGAACGCCGGGTGGCGCGCCAGGGGTCCAGGAGGTAAACAAGTCTTTCCTTGTTCACCTGAGCCGCCATGGGAATCTGGGTGAGATCGACGTCGGGGAAGCTGCTACGTATGCCGCGAGCCCGCGTGACCGCGCCTGAGACTCCGAAGCCCAGCCCGTCGCCGCGTTCATAGCAGACCACCTGCAAGGGCATGCCGGGAGAGGTCGCGCTCTCCAGTCGCACAGTTCCGTCCGGATTCAACAGGCTGCGGCTGAGGGTAGTCAAAAAACCGCCCATCGCGGGGCCGAAGCCGACACAGGCTATGTCAACTGCCATCTGTTGCCGCTCGATCGTTGGTTGCTCAGCGGCCGAAACTGGGGGAACGGCGCTCATGCGGGATAGTCCAGCGCCTCCGGGATCATGAGCTTCGAAATCGCCTCGGCGGCCCGATCCTTCGCAAGCCGGCAACCGGTGAGGCAGGTGCTGAGCTTTGTTTGTAACGAGAGAAATTGCTCGGCTCCATCGCACTTCGCGCAGGGACCAGCCTTTCTGGGATGCGATCCGTCATTGCCGATCACGTCCAGGCCGTAGGAACCGATTCCAGGAATGATGCCTTCGAGAGAATCCAACTCGTCCTGCAGGTAGCAGCCGCGATAGCCTGGTTCGTCCCATGCGGGATGACGGTTGTGTCCGAATACCAACTCGGCGCAGATGCGGGATACTTCTCCGCCGGCCCGTGCCGACTGTACGTGGCAGAGGTCGCTCATGAAATTCACCAGGCCCGGCAGTCCTTCTGCAACAGCAGGATCGTCGGCGCCGCGTTTTTCCAGTTCGATGGCATCGAGAATCTGGCAGCGCGCCGCGAGCAGCCAACAGAGAGCGTCGGCCAGCGGGAATGTTACGCCCTGGCGTGCGCTTTGGTATAAGCGGCCGCCATCGGCGTCGGTGCTGCCCTGCAAACGTTCGAGTGTCCACAGCCACATTCCCATGGCCGTTGCCAGCGCGCATGCGCCGGTGCCGGGACGCTCGGATGCAACCCCACGCATCTCCTTGATCCACGCCTGGAATTGCGCCCGGAAGAGTGGATTGGTCATGGTGATGGAGAGTTGACGCCGCTGCACTGCTTCGGGTCCTTCGTAGGTTGCTTCCAGTTGCGCGTCCATCCACTTGCTGCCGAGGAAGCCGGGGCAGTCTTCCGTGATGCCGTAGCCGCCCATCAGGCTGACCGCCTCGCGCATCATCTGGGCACCCCAACCGGTGTTCCATAACTTGGTGGCGGGACAAAGAACGTCGGCGAGCGAGTCTAGAAGAACGAAACGCATAAGCGGATCGGATTCGAGTTGTGTTTTCTCCGGTTCCCCTGCTGGCAAACGGAGCAAATTCGCAGCCCTCTCCGCCGCTTCGCGCTGCAACTTCGCGCGCGCCTTGGCGCCCGTGACCCCGCGCGCCCCCAAGATTTTGTCGGCCTCGCGCTCGAGCGGATCGAGTTCGTCAAACGCACGTGCTGCCGCAAATCCAAGCGATGCGCCGGCCTCGCCGGTCGCCCATACATCGACCAGACGATGCAGCGCGTCTTCGCGAGCTTGCAGCCCGAGTTCATAACGAACCGAACCGGGAGTTGCCGTCTCCGCGCCACGGAACCGCCCTCGTTGATAGCGGATCACGGGCTCCACTGCCGAGAGCAATTTCGCCGCGGTCATGATGCCCACGGTCACGCGGGTCCGGCGAAACACAGCTTCAATGACCTCGCTGTGGTTGTAGCGCGGCACGATGACGCCATCTTTCACGTCGTAGCCGCCCACGATGCGGCTGGCAGGAATTCGCAGACTGAAGATTGGATCGCCGGTGGAGGAAAGCTGATGCACGAGCTTGCGTGTGGGCGTGCCACGGTCGAACGTCCCGGGATCTCCTTCTTCCAGGATCACCATGCAGCTTCCCTTGATCCGTTCATCGCCTGAGTCCACGGCGGCGGTCACGAAATTGGCAAAGGCGATGTTGGTGATGAAGCGACCGCGCTTTTCTACCTGCAGGATGGGCTCTTCTCCCTTTTTCCATTCGGCAATGCGAAGTTTTCCGTTCAGCATGCCGGTATCGACCCCAACGTAAGGAATGGGTTCGGTCAGGCAGAATGCGCCACGCCATGGTTTGCGATCTTCTCCTGGCTGAGGCGGAGCGGCCAGCTGCATATACTTCATTTGCTGCTCGACCGTGCCACGCTCGTGAATCGGCGCCAGCGCCAGACAGCCAGCCAGACTGCCAGTAGCGGCCCCACCGTCCACCCATGCGAGTTCAAACGCCACCAGAGCCAGCGCCAGGTTCTTCGGGCCCGCGATGAATCCGCCCTGCTCGGGCTCCATGAAGACGGCAGTGATACCGGATTTATCAAAGGCCTCAAGCAGGCCGGCCTTGGCGGGCGTCCAATCATGCGAATTGCGGCCGCCGCCGGCAACCAGCCGCGCCACCGGACCCCGAGCCACGGCTCGTACCGATTGCACCAGCATCTGCAGGTCGTAACGACCGGCGAATCGCCACTGAATCTGGCGCGCGCCATCGGAAGGAAGGGTCCGCAACAATTCTGGCTTGACGGGGGCGGCAGTGGAGGTCATGGCTTGTTCCTCTACAAAACAGTTGCTCCGATACTGCCTTTGCAATAACCAACGGGTCTGTGATCCAGATCATCACAGTTTGTGACCACGGTACGCAAGAACTCCGTCCGATGAATCGAAATCAATGCAACATCGAAGGACAGAGTGTTTCGGAAGGAAGTATATTTGCTTCCCCTCAGATCTTTGGATACTTCCGAGAGCACAAGCGCGGGCCCAGTGTTCCAGCTATGCTTTTCGCAGATGTTGAGTTCTAATGATCTTGCAGTGAGCCTGGTCCACCTTCTGCGCTGTAGCCGGGTGGGCATTTGTCGCTGACAGCCGCTTGCTTGCGCGCGAGTCCGGCTTCTCGGCTCCGGCCGCAATCAACTCCGCGCATGTGTTCGAGGCCGCGGGCTCAGCGATCGGAGGCATTCTGGTCAGTCTGGTGTTCCTCCGCTCTCTGAATTCCCTGCAGATTGCGTATCGCATTCGCCGGCAACCCCAGACTTTAGATTGCGCAGCCGATCCTGCAGTTCGAGCTTCATGACCTTGCCGTAGGCGTTGCGGGGCAATGCTTCGACGAAAACGACTTGGCGGGGCAATTTGATCTTGTTGATTCTCGGACGAAGAAATTCGATGACGTCGACACTCGTGGTGTTCGCACCTGGTTTCAGCGCAACGAAGGCGACCGGAATTTCGCCCCACTTGTCGTCGGCCGCGCCAATAACAGAAACCTCGCCAATGGCCGGATGATCCAGCAATTCCTTCTCGATCTCCGCAGGATAGATATTGACCCCGCCGCTGATGATCATGTCCTTAGAGCGACCGGCGATATAGAAGAAGCCATCTTCGTCGCAGCGTGCCAAGTCGCCGGTGTGGAACCACCCATCTGCATCGAGCACATGGGCAGTAGCGGTGGGATTATTCCAATAGCCGCGGCAAACATGCGGACCGCGCAGGCACAGTTCGCCAACTTCATTCGTAGCGACCGGATCGCCCTTGGAATCGAGAAGCTTTGCCTCCGTGAACATCAGGGGCTTCCCGATCGAACCCGCCTTGCGCTGGGAGTCCTCGTCGCTCATGGCGAAGCAGTTCACGCCCACTTCGGTCAAGCCGTAGCCTTGCCGACAAATCACGCCGCGGTCCTGGTAGGCGCGGAGAAGCTGTAACGGAAGCGGAGCACCTCCGCTGCACAACCAGCGCAGATGGGTGAAATCAACCGAGGGGAATTCCGGCGACTCGAGAAGCATTTTGAGGCTGGTCGGTACACCGAAAAGAAGTGTGCATCTGTAATCTCGAAACGCTCGCAAGGTTTCAGCGGTGTCGAAGCCGTCGTGCAACACGATACTGCCCCCGATGGCGAACAGCGGGGCCATGAATACCGTGAGCCCGCCGGCGTGATACATGGGCGTGTAAACCTGAACCCGATCAGTGGGCAGCAGTTGCCAAGAGAGAACCGTGGTAAAGGCGTTCAGTGCGATCTGCCGGTGCGGGATCACCACGCCCTTCGGCCGCCCGGTGGTGCCGCTGGTATAGAGCAAGCAGAAAATATCTTCGGGTCGAGGCCGCGTGGGAAAAGGATTCAGATGAACTCGCTGTACGGCTTTGGCATAGCTCAGCGCATTCGGACCATCGTCCGCCGCATCAAGGCTGATGGAGTGTTTGAAGGGTAAGAGTTGTTGAAGCTCCTGCGCGAGTTTCTCGTAGCGCGCGGAATACATGAGGCAAGACGGGCCGCAGTCGGCGAGTATCTGCTGCAACTCGTGTGCCGTGCTGCGCGTCCCGAGAGGGACGAGAATGACACCGGACTTGCCAGCCGCCCAGAAGGCATCAACATATTCCAGCCGGTTCTCGGAGAGGATGCAGACGCGATCGCCCAGAGATAGAGAGCAAAGATCGGTCCAGACTCGCGCGCATTGCAGGGTCCGGCGGTCCAGTTCCGCAAAGGTAAACTGCCGGCGCGTGGGAGCGTGGATCAGCGCAATCTCGTCGGGACTGAGACGGGCGCGTTCTCCCAAGATGTCAGCGGTAATCACGGATGGGCAGACTCCTTGGGAGCATAGCCTTTCCTTGTCGGCGGCGCCGCCTCGAGAACAGAGCACAGCACTTCGAGAAGCTTGGCTGGACATTCGAGCTGGGGCGCGTGTCCGCAGCGCTCGATTACCGTCAGTCGAGCGGCCCGCAGTTGTGCCTCCATCGCCCGCGCATAATCGATGGGAACCAGCCGGTCGGAAGCTCCCCACACAATGTCCACAGGCACGGAAAAATCGCCGAGCTTGTCGTCAAGAACGTAGTTCGGAATCTCAGCCTCGCTCGCCATCAGGCGTGCCATGGGCCCGTGGTTCGTGACGCGGATCAAGTCATCGAGAACAAAATCCGGAGGCCGAGGCGTTGCCGAGTCAAGAATCGCGTCGAACGCGCGCCGGGCTTCCTCCCGGGTCTTAGGCGTCAGCGTAATTTCGGATCGCAGGCCTTTCAATGCTCCGCCGTTGATCAGCACCAGGCGGGAAACGCGTTCGGGATGTTTGTACGCGTACAGCATCGCGATCCACGCGCCCAGCGAATTGCCCGCCAACATGAAACGCTGCGACTTCCACGACGCTGAATCCAAGACCCGCTCCAGTGTGGCCAGGATGGTTCCGATGCTGAGCGGCCCGGCCGGCGGTGCGCTTTCGCCGTGGCCAGCCAAATCCGGCATCACGAGCGAATATTTCTTGGCCAAATCGGCCGCGATCTTATGCCACGTGCCAGCCTGATCTCCGGCTCCATGCAGAAGAACCAGCAACGGACCGGCACCTCCCCGCCACACGATCTGGGGCCCGACCGTGGTCTCAACTGTCGTCTTCGCAAATCCAATGCGCTGGAGCCGCTTTCGCCGCAACCAGACCGTCATCGCGATCGGATGGCGGAAAAACTGGATGGAAGCAGCCAGCGCGATGAGAAACGCGAGCGCGGCCAGAAGAAGCGCGACCTGAACGAGAACCGGCAAGCATTTCTCCTCGAACGAAAAAGCAAGACACCGGCTCGCTCCCGCGGCGGCTACTTCGAAGGCATGCGAAACGCGCAGCCGGCTTGGTTGTAGCCGACGCCCGAGCCGACCAGCACGACCAGGTTATCGGACTTCACCTTACCCTGTTCGATCGCGCTATCGAGCGCCATGCCGACGCAGGCCGAGCCGGTGTAGCCATATTGCTCCATGATGGTGTGCGCGCGTTGCGCTGGTACACCGAGACGTTCCATCACGCGCTCGATCGTCGGTTTCCGCACTTGGGTAAAGATGAAGCAATCGACATCGCGCAACTCAAACCCGCCATCCTTTGCAAGCCGCTGGACGATGATCGGCCACGTCTCCTCGTTTAGCTCGGGAGGATAACGGTTCTTGATCGTGCACGCCGTTCGTCCGGCTTTCACGGATTCTTCGGTAGCGGGCTCGAAAGTACCCCCGGAATAGATCCCCCAGTAGTCATGATAGGAACCGTCGGCGCGGAAGGTCGAAGTGATGAAACCGGGCTTTGACGCCGGCTCGAGGACCGCCGCGCCCGCGCCATCTCCGTAGAAGAAGACCATGGGGTCGACGGGCGACGTTAGTTTGTGCATGAGGTAAACCCCGAGCACAAGCACGGTCTTGATCCCCGGGTTGGCGGTGATGATTCCCGCGGCAGCGGAGAGTCCGGTGGGAAAAGAAGCGCAGGCGCATCCGATATCGAACGTGCCAGCGTTTTTCGCGCCCAGCTTGTGCTGCAGGACCACCGATGTGCAGGGCGTGATGTAATCGGGCGAATCGGTTCCCAGGATGATCAGATCGACATCTTCCGGTTTCTTGCCAGCCCTCTCGATGGCGATCTTGGCCGCCGGCAGAGCCACGTCGCTGGTAGCCCAGTTCTCGGGTGCGTGCCAACGCGTCTTGATACCGCTTGACGCCTCCATTTTGTCGACGAAGTCGGGAATATGTTTTAACCGTTCCCGGAGCATGTCGTTGGTAACTTCGATTTCGGGAACATATCTGCCCGTCGCGGTGATCGTTGCGTAACGCGTCATAACTTATCCTTAGGTCGTACGTGCAGTGTAGTAAGTGCAGCCGTCAGGTTCCCAGCACCAGGCCGCCGTCCACGGAAAGCACCGTGCCTGTAATAAAGGAAGCCGCGTCGGAAGCCAACCAGACGTAGGCCTCGGCAACGTCTTCGGGCGTGCCCATGCGGCCGAGGGGCGTGTGCGCCAGCATGGACTCGATTACTTTCGGAGGCATTTTCTGCACCATTTCGGTGGCGATGAAACCGGGAGCGACGGCGTTCACGCGAATCTTGTATTTTGCCAGTTCGCGCGACCAAGTCTGGGCAAACGCGATCACGCCGGCTTTGGTGGCGGCGTAGTTCGTCTGGCCGAAATTTCCATAGAGACCAACGACCGATGACGCGTTGAGGATCACGCCTCCGCCAATGCGGATCATGTGAGGAACCACGGCGCGCGTGCAAACGAACACGCCTTTCAGGTTGACCGAGATCACCGCGTCAAAAGCCTGGTCGGTCATGGTGCCGGCGGGTGCGCCATCTTTCCACTTGATCAACTGCGCATCGCGCGTGATGCCGGCATTGTTGACGAGAACGTCGATGCGGCACCACTGGGCCGTAATCTGGCCGACGGCTTCCTCCACATCCTGAGCGCTGGTGACATCGGTCTTACGAAACATCGCCTGCCCGCCGGCGGATTCGAGTTCGCGAAGGAGATCCGCCTGGGCAGCGTCGTTGACATCCCACGCCGCCACGCGGCAACCTTCGCTGGCAAACCGCTTTGCCGTGGCGCGGCCAATGCCCGCCGCCGCCCCGGTAACGATCACTACTTTCTCCCGCAAGCCACTGGGATTCATTGCATGCACACCTAAGTCTTACGGCTGTGAAAGCGGGCACGCACGCAGCGTGCCCGCCTTCGATTGGCTAGAAGTTGTACTTCAGCGCGAATTGGATCACTCTGGGCCCCGTGGTGGTTGACGAGATCTGCCCAAAGTTCCCTGAGGTAACTACATTCACAGGGTTAGCGAAATTCACGTTATTGAACAAGTTGAAGAATTCCGCGCGGAATTCCACCTTCTGGGCTTCGGTGACCGGGAACGCCTTGAAAATCGAAAGATCCGTGTTGATTTGTTTCGGTCCCCGAATGATGTTTCTCCCGAGCGTGCCGAAATCCGTCGTATAGGCGGTAGGAGCAGCAAACGCCGACGTGTCGAAATAGTCCTGCAGTCTGTCGACAACGTTGCCACTCTTAATTGCCGATTGCACTGTCCGGCCGGGCTTCAGGTCGGCTTGGGTGAGCGCAAACAAAGAATCCGAGCCCAGGATCGAGAACGGAACGCCGGATTGCAGGGTGACGATTCCCGACACGCTCCACGAGTTCACCAGACCCTTTGCGAACCCTGATCCGCCATGATAGGCGCCCGGCAGGTTATACAAGAAACTCCCGACAAAGCGATGACGACGGTCGAAATCCGAGAGGCCATGGTTGTGTGCTTCATTCACCATGTCACCCGGGAGCAGCGTGATGTCGCTGACGTCGCTGCCGGAGTAGTCGTCCATCGAGTGGGACCACGTGTAGCTGAGCAACATCTGCAGGCCATAGGAGAAGCGCTTGGTGACCGTTGCCTGGAGAGAGTTGTAACTGGAGTTGGAGTTGCTCTTCATCAGGTAACTGCCCAATCCAGGGGCAGGCAGATCGCCGAAAGCAGGGAAGAGCGGTCCGCCGAAACTTCCGAACGCAGGTGAGCCAGCGAACGAGGGGCCAACCGCCTGATTGAACGAGAATAAGCGCGGAAACTTGCGTCCCACCGACCCGACATAGCCCAGGTCCAGCATCCAGTTATTGGCGAAGCTGGTTTGTACTCCCAGGTTGAATGTTTGTGTGTAGGGAATGCTCCAGTCGTGGATGTCTGGATAAAGGCCGGTGGCGGGGACTACGGTTGGCACCGCCGCAGGCGAAAGCCAGGGGGTCTCCGGCAGCACCGCCGGATATCCGCAAGATTGCCCGTTACAAGCAAAGAGACTGGGATTGCTGCTAACCGTAAGCGGGAACGCGCTAGGCAGCGGAACTTGTACGAATGGACTTTCGTTCTGCGTGGCCAGCGCGGTCGCTATCATTTCGTAGGGCATATTGAACAATTGGCTGTTATACAACCGCATGTTGGGCCGATCAAAGAAGATGCCATAGCCTCCACGGAGAACAATCTTGCCGTTATCGGTGAGCTGATAAGCGAAGCCAATCCTCGGCCCGAAGTTCTTGTAATTGGAATTCACCAAGCCGTCGCTGACTTTGGGGAATCCAGGCAAGTTCCCATTGCCAGCCTGCACGAAGCCGCCGGTGACGATCGAACCGCACGTGAGCACGCCGGCGCCGCAGCCGCCGGTAACGTAGCTTGCAGGCAGCCCTACAGTCGTGGCCCGCGACGGATCGAAGTCCACAAAGTGGCCATGGGTCTCGGTGGTGGGCCCAAAGTAGTCATAGCGCACTCCCAGATTGACGGTAAGACGAGAGCTCGCTTTCCAATCGTCCTGGAAGAAAGCGGAGAAATCGTTGGCGCGGTTGTGGAGGCTGTTGGTGCCCGAACCGATCACAGAAACGCTGGCCATTCCGGCTAGAAAATCCGTGAACGGATTGCCGTTGATGAATCCCGCATAGGCAATTTCGCCGTTGGGGAATACGTCGAAATAGGGAGCGTCCAACTCCTCCCGCTTATATTCGCCGCCGAACTTCATGGTATGCCGGCCCTTCGTCCAAGTCATGGTGTCGCCGGCACTGTACATGTTGGTGGCCGCGTAAGTGATGCCCAAAGCAGATGGCCCCAGAGTAAACATGTTCGCAAAAATCATTGTCGGCATTCCCGGGAACAAGCTGCTTAACGGAGAGCTAATACCCAAGTCCGCTGAGGTGACGGGTGTCGACGGCTTGCCGGGACCGTAAATGGTGCTCCAGCCGAGGCGGACATCATTCACCATGTGGTTTGAGATCACGGACGACACACCGAAGGCAAGCACGCGCTGCGCGGTGTCTTCCTCAGTCGGCCATCCCGGCGCCTGCAGCGGGTTGCCGTCGCCGAACTGGTCGTAGAGAGCCTGATCTTCGCGGTTGAGCGACTGGAAGTATTTGGCGAAGAACCGGTTCGCATTGTTCAGCTTTATATCCAGATTGGTGTTGAACTGATCCTCTTTGTAGGTCGAGTTGGAGGGAATCGTGTCCAGCACCGGGGCCATAGTCAGTGCCTGTCCTGCAGTACAAGCAACACCCGCTTGATAGCCCGTTTGTGTGAAGCCCGGCGCGGAAGGAATCATGTATTGGCCGTTGGGCAGCTTTTGATTCAGTGCCAGGTAGGCCGTGCCCGGATCGAGGAATGGCGCCCCATAACACCCAGCAAGCAGCGCCAGCGAGGCGGCATCGCGCTGCGGCCCGAGAAACGGTGGCAGGAAAACTGTAGAGAGCGAGTTCGTCAACGAAGTGCCGTTGGTTTCACGCGTGCCCTGATAGGAGATAAAGAACCAGGCGCGATCTTTGATGAGCGGGCCGCCAAAGGTGGCGCCAAACTGGTTGCGCCTGTAAGCGGGTCGCGGCGTGACTACGGGCACCCCATTATTTTTCTCGTAACCATTGAGGAAGAAGTTGTTGGCGTCCAAAACCGTATTGCGCAGGAACTCATACACGTCGCCATGGAAGCCGTTTGTGCCGGACTTGGTGACTGCAGCCATGTTGCCGCCCGTGTTGCGGCCGGCCGAGGCGTCGTACATGCTTGTCTGCACGATGAATTCCTGAAGCGAATCGATCGCGGGAACCGCAAGATTCGGGCTTTCGCCAGTGCCAATGGAGTTCGCATCGACGCCGTTGATGATCAGGTCGTTCGAGAGTGCGCGCTGGCCGTTGACGTATACGGCCACGTCGCCGCGCCCCAGATCCGAGGAATTCGTTAAAGAACCGGAGGTCCCGGCCGTCAGCGTCAACAACTGTTGGAAATTATTGGTCGGCAGGGGCAGGTCGCGTATTTGTTGCTCGTCGATAACGCTTCCCCGGCCGGAGCTTTCCGTCTGTACCAGCGGCGATTCTCCGGTCACAGAAACGGTGGTCGCCTGGCCGCCCACCTTGAGGGCGACATCAGCGACCGTGGTTTCGGTGATCCTCACCACCACGCCTTCCACCTTGGCCGCTGTGAAGCCGCTCTGCTCCACTTGAATCTGATAGTTGCCGGGTACGAGCAGCGGCAGCGCGTAGCGGCCGTTCGTTCCGGTTACAACCTGCCGGCCCACGCCCGCGTCGCTGGTCAGAGTCACCTTGGCTCCTACCACCAGGGCGCCAGTAGGGTCAGTCACCGTGCCCACAATCTGACCGGTGGTGGGAGTTTGTGCATATGCGCCGCCGGCGCATAGGGCGAAAGCCCCGACAATGACGGTGATCGCAACCAACTGACGTATCCGCATAACTTCCTCCTATGCTGCTTCAGTTTTTCGCCTGCACCCAGGCGAGGCCCTCTGCTACATCGCCTCTTCCGCGCTCGTCACGCCGAATTCCCATCCGACAAAAATCTCCCACCCTGCGACCACTTGCCCTATCCCTTGGCCGGCCCGGGACGATCCCAAAGCCCTCGGGTCATCATCTGGATGATCTGGGAAACGGCCTTCTGATCCGACGTTCCCAGAGGCTCTTTCACGTTGAAAACTTTCTGTAGCAAAAAATAATTGAAAAATTGCAGATAGATGGCGGTAATTGCCAAAGCAGGATCGACGCCGCCCCAGGCTCCGCGGCGTGTCGACGAGTGCAGGCGTTCGCCGAGCGCGGCTTCCATCTTCTTCGCAAATTGGTGGAAACTGCCCGCAAAGTGCCGGTTGCGGAACTCCACTACGTCGATGTACATCAACCGCCAATAGTCCGGCATGCTGAACACGATGTCGTGCACCGACCAGGCGAGCCGTTCCAGTTCAGCGGGGTCGAAAACGTCGCCCAGGCCCGCCATAAACTCATTGCGTTTTTCCGCCATGCGCGCCTCAAAGCGCTTGATCAGGCTGATGTAGATGGCTTCCTTGGTTTTGTAGTGGTTATAGATATTCCCGATCGAATAGCCCGACGCTTGGGCGATGTCGCGCATCGAGGTCCCATGGTAGCCCTGGTGGATGAACGTTTTCAGGGCGGCGGCCTCGATCTTCTTCTTGGCGCGTTCGGCGTCACGCGTGTTTGCGGCGGGCATTCAACCTTCCAACCAAACGATCGACCGTTCTGTTGTAACGAAACGAACGACCGTTCTTTATCCGTCATTTGGGTTAATTTGTCAAGAGTGTACCAGCGGGCTATGGATACCTTAGCCTAGCCGGGGCGATGCGTCGGAGACGAGGCCATGATCTTCCGCGCCTAAAGTCAGATGTGCCGTTTGAGCCCTGCGCTTGCATGGGTGCCTAGCTTCTGAACCAGCATAAATATCGAAGTTCTTGCCCAACGAAGAGCGCGGGACCATTTACAAAATCGACTACACCGATATGACGGACAAACCAGATTCCTCGGCAGTTGCAAGCTGTTGAACTACAAAGAAATCGTGAGTGCCGCCATTGCCAACCGACTGCGGCCACCCGTGATCGGCAGTCCATTGCTTTTGCCGCGTCATCAAGAATGTGGTCACACTCCCGAATTCGACAGGAACTCAGTAATCGCGCAGAAATAACAGGCGGGTGATATTAGGCGGATCAAGCCTCGCGGTCTACTAGCCATTGCTGCGGGCTGCCGATCGCGTCGACGAGATCACGCAGAAATTCCGCGGCCTGCGCTCCATCCACCACGCGGTGATCGCTTGAAAGAGTCAAGGTCATCATGGGTCGGATGCCGACGCGAGCATCGGGACCGACACCGACGGGCATGGCCCGGTCGGCGATGGCTCCGACGGCAAGAATTGCAGCTTGCGGTGGGATGATGATCGCGGTAAACGCATCTACGCCGAACATGCCGAGATTGCTGATCGTGAAAGTACCGCCCGCGATGTCGGCTGGGATCAACCTGCCGCTGCGTGCTCGCTCCGCAAGATCGCGCCGCCGCTCGGCGATCTCGCCGAGATCGGTCTGGTTGGCATTGTGAATCACCGGCGCCACGACGCCAGCCTCGACGGCGATCGCTAGTCCAATGTTGATTTCGTTATTGGCACGAACACCGTTACCGGTCCAGCTAGAGTTCATGCGCGGGTGCTTCTGGAGGACGCGGGCAGCCAGCGCCGCGAGCAGATCGGTGTGCGTGAGTTTCACCGCACGCAATCGCTCAATTTCTGGACCGAACTTTTCTCGCGCCTCGTTCAGAGCGCCAGCATCCACCTCGCGGACGACGAAGAAATGGGGAACGGTCGTCCAGCTTTGTGTGGTGCGTTCCGCCATGAGCCGCGAGACGGAGCTACAGCGGTCAACTTTCGTAGGTGTGCTTGCCTTGGATTCCGCGGCGGCGAGAATATCGGAAGCGAGAATCTCTCCGCCAGGTCCCGACCCGCGGACATTCGACAGATTGACACCGCGTTCGTTGGCGAGCCGCCTCGCCTTGGGGGAAATCCTGACGGGCTGAGATGACGACTGCGTTGGACTCGCAGCCGGCGTCGCCGATGCGACAGAATGGGCGGCTCCTGTGATCTTTCTACCCGATGTAGCGGCGGCTTCATCCGCCGGAAGAATTTCTCCGCGAGGCACGATCCAAGCGATGATTTGGCCAACCGGCACTTCGGTCCCAGCCTGGACCTTGACGTCGGCCAGGACGCCGTCGCCGGGGGATTCGATCTCCATCACGGCTTTGTCGGTTTCGACCTCCAGCAGAGGCTCGCCTTTGGCGATGGACTCGCCTTCTTTTTTCAGCCACGAAATGAGTTTGCCAGTCTCCTGGGCCATTTCGAGCGCGGGCATAACGACACTGATCGCCATAATTAGAGGACCATTCGTGCGGGAATTGTCGGCAGAGAAGCAGGGGCGATCGTCAGTCTCCCACGCCAACTCGTTCCTGCCTGGAACTTGCTTCGATCATCTCGCGCACGCGTTGACTCGGCTTTGATTCGTTTTCGCGGATTGCGGGCAGCGGCCCATCCACCGTGAAGTAATGTCGGCCGGCAACGAGCAACTCCTCGGCCGGAAAACGCGTGATGACCTCGTGGCCGGTTTCCGTGACTACAATTTCTTCTTCGATACGAGCGGCACTCCAGCCATCCGTCGAAGGCCAGAAGGTTTCCAGAGCAAACACCATGCCCGGTTTGATTTCACAGGAGTGTTCGAGAGACACGAGGCGGCTGATGACCGGCTTCTCCCAGATGGCGAGGCCAATCCCGTGACCGTACTGCAATGCAAAAGCGGCTTCTTCGTTGGGGAAGCCGAATTCCTGCGCTTTCGGCCACACGGCAGCAATCTCAGCCGTGGTGCGACCCGGGCGCACGAGTTCAATGGCCGCGTCGAGATACTCGCGACACCGTTTATACGCATCGTTCATCGCGTGCGAGGCGTACCCGATGGTGAAACAGCGGTAATAGCAGGTGCGGTATCCCATGTAGGAATGGAGAATGTCGTAATACACGGGATCTCCGGGCCGGAGGACGCGGTCCGAGAAAACGTGGGGGTGCGGATTGCAGCGCTCGCCGGAGATGGCGTTCACGGCTTCTACATACTCGGAACCGAGATCGTAGAGCACCTTGCTTACCAGACCCACGGCTTGGTTTTCGCTCATGCCCGGCTTCATCGCACGATAGAGTTCGTCGTAAGCAGCGTCCACCATCATGGCGGACGTATTCAGCAACGTGATCTCGTCTCGCGTCTTGATAAGGCGCGCTTCCGACATGAGCGCCTGGCCATCCACTACCGTGATTCCTTCCTTCTGCAAAGCAAAGAGAACGGGCAACTCGATGATGTCGATCCCCACCGGTTCTTTATGCAGGCCGCGCATTTCGAGCTCGATGCGAATCTTTTTCGCCACATCTTCCGCGCGCCCCATCTCGGGCGTCATGGCGCCGCGCAGCATGGAGATTCCGGAGCGCGACCGCTCTCCGAGCCAGGGACAATGCAGTTGGTGGTGTTTCGCCGCCGATCCGAAATCCCACAAAATCGGCTCGTCGTTTTGCGGAAGCAGCGTGAAGCGGTTGGCTTTGTCCTGCGCCCATGTTCCAATGTGTGTCGCCGTCAGGTAGCGGACGTTATTCATGTCGAAGCAGAGAAGGGCGCCCATCTCCGATTTCTTTAGGAGATCCTTGGCGCGCGCCAGGCGCTCGCGGCGCAGGCGATCGAAATCGACACGGTTTTCCCAATCCACCGCCATCGTTCCATAAGTGGGCAGAGCCATAGAATTCTCCTTTAACAGTTAAGCGGTTTATCGGCCGCAAAGTGTGCGGGCGGCCTCAAACACAGTCTGTTCGGTCGGCACGGTTGCATCCTCCAAAGGCGGCGAAAAGGGAATTGGAACATGCATCGCGCCCATGCGTTTGACCGGCGCGTCCAGATCGTAGAATGCGCCCGTGGCGATCACCGACGCAAGCTCGGCGGTGACGCCGTAGCGCTCGTATCCTTCGTCGAGAACAATCGCGCGCGATGTTTTCTTCGCTGATTCAATCAGAGTCTTTTCATCGAGCGGCCACAGGGTGCGGGGATCGACCACTTCGGCGCTGATTCCAATTTCCTCCAGAAGTGTCGCCGCCCCCAGCGCCACCTGCACCATACTGCTGGTGGCGACCAGCGTGATATCCTCTCCCACCCGTTTTACATCCGCAGCTCCAAGTGGAACCGTGTAGTCGCCCTCGGGCACCGCGCCCTTGAGCTTGTACATCATCTTGTCTTCGAAAAAGACTACGGGATTCTCGTCGCGAATGGCCGCCTTCAGCAGCCCCTTGGCGTCGTAAGGCGTCGACGGCAGAACCACCTTCAACCCCGGCACGTGGCAGAACCAGGCATGAAGTGACTGCGAGTGTTGCGCGGCCGAGCGCCGAGTCGCGCCCAGGGTCGTGCGCATCACCATCGGAACCTTCCACGCGCCGCCGGACATGTAGTGAATTTTCGCGGCCTGATTGACCATCTGGTCCATCGTGAGCGTGATGAAGTCGCCAAACATGATGTCGACCACCGGACGCATACCCGTCATGGCCGCACCCACCGCCAGCCCGGTGAAGCCCGCCTCAGAGATCGGCGTATCCAGCACGCGCTCCTTGCCGAATTCTTCAAGCAGGCCAGAAAGAACTTTAAAAGGAGTGCCCGCCTCGGCTACGTCCTCGCCCATGATGCAGACCGTCTTGTCGCGGCGCATCTCTTCGGCGAGCGCCTCGCGAATGGCCTGTGCGAAGGTCAACTCGCGTTGCCCGGCTGCATTGGTTTCAGGCATAGACGTCCTCGCCCACTTCTCGATGCACCGGATAGGGTGCGGCTACAGCAAATTCCACAGCCTTCCTCATCTCGTCAGCGAACTCGGCTTCAATCGCATCGAGCTTCGTCTTGTCCGCGACTTTCTGGTCCATGAGCCATTTGGCAAAGTTCGCGATGGGATCGCGTTCGTTCTTCCATCTCTGCTCTTCCTTTTTCGAGCGGTAGTACTCGCGGTTGATGTCGCCGACGTGATGCCCGTGATAGCGGTAAGTATTGCAAAGCAGAAAGCCCGGGCCAACGCCTGACCGCGCCCGCTCAATCAGTATGTGCGCAGCCTCGTACACGGCGCGAACGTCCTGTCCATCAACCGTAGCTGCGAGCAGGCCAAACGCCGTCGCGCGCGACAGAATATCGCCAGCCGTGGTTTCCGAATAGTGCGTGTATTCGGTATAAAGGTTGTTTTCGCAAACGTAGATTACTGGAAGCTTGAAGAGTTCGGCCAGATTCATGACCTCGTAGAGAATGCCCTGGCCCAGCGCACCTTCACCGAAGAAACAAACTGAGACTCTTCCGGTGCCCAAATGTTTTGCTGAGAATGCGGCTCCGGTTGCGATTCCCGCGCTTCCGCAGACAATCGCATTCGCGCCCAGGTTGCCGGTCGCCGGGTCTGCAATGTGCATGGAACCGCCTTTGCCCTTGCAGTACCCGGCTTCTTTGCCCAGCAGTTCGGCGAACATTCGATCGGGGGAGGCGCCTTTGGCCAAACAATGTCCATGGCCACGATGTGTGCTGGTGATGTAGTCGCTTCGCTCCAGCGCCTCACACACGCCGACTGCAACAGCTTCTTCGCCAATATAAAGATGAGCAAGGCCCGGCATGAGCGCACGCGTGTACAGTTCGTTGACCTGAGTCTCAAACAGGCGGACGGCAACCATATTCGTGTACATCCGCAGCCACAAAGCAACATCGTTGAGAACTTCGCCCGGTTGGGTCGCCGACGTCATTTCTCGACCCCCGACATACGCGCCAGCACGTTGAACATCACCGCAAAATCCAACTTCTCCCAGCCCATGCCGCGGGCCGCGGTGAGGAATTCGTTGCTCACAGCAGTCGTGGGAAGCGGCACGTTCAGCTTCCGGCCCAGTTCCATCGCGAGCAGCATGTCTTTTTGCATCATGTTGACGTCGAACCAGGCTTCTTCCGGCTGCTGCAACACGAAAGGCCCGCGGTACTGAATCATGGGCGACGCGATCGCGCTGTGCACTATCACGTCCAGGGCAACCTCGCGGGGAATGCCGCTCTTTTCTGCCAGCAGCATGCCCTCGGAAAAAGCCAGCATCTGCACGGCTAATTGCAGATTGAGCGCGATCTTCATGGCCAACGCTATGCCGTTGTCGCCAACATAGGTCACCTTCGGCCCAATGTCGAGAAGCAGGGGCTTGAGCCACTCGAAGGTTTCTTTGCGTCCGCCGACCATGACCGAGAGCTTGCCCTGCTGAAGCGTGATGACGCTGCCGGAAACCGGAGCGTCGATCATGTCGGCACCTTTTTCGCGAACCTTGGCTGCCAGCGCGCGGCTTACCTCGGGACTTACCGTACTCATGTCGATGTGGTATTGGCCGTCAGAAAGGCCTGCCAGCGATCCGTTGGGGCCGTCGGTGACGGCGCAAAGCGCGGCGGCATTGGTGACCATGGTGAAAATCACATCGGAGGCCTCCGCGACGGCTCGCGGAGAATCGGCGAATTTCATGCCACGCTCGATCAACCACTGCGCTTTCGAGCGGGTCCGGTTAAAGCCTGTGACGGTGTGCCCTTTTTCGAGCAGACGGCTCACCATGTTGCCGCCCATCACACCGAGACCGATGAATCCGACTTTTGCCATGCAGAAATTCCTTTCGGATTGCGTGATCAGGAAGTTGGCTTGGAGCGCGATCCCTTTCTTGCCGCAGAGGAGGAATCCGCAAGCACCTGCTTTAAATGAGCACGCATGGCATCGCGCGCCTTTTCTGGATCGCGTTTCTCAATCGCCGCCAGAATGCGTTTGTGGTGGAACTGTCCGCGCTCCGGACCTCCGTCGACCTTAAAAATGCGGCTGCGCTGCTCACGTAAGAGACCCACGATAGAGTCAAGCAGCGAAAGAATGAGCGGGTTACCGACGGCCTCAGCCAGCGCCAGATGGAAATCGAGGTCGGCCTCGACATAAGCGTCGGGATCGTCCAGGTTGCGATCCATGGTCGCGACCGCTTCGCGCATGGTGGCAAGCAGTTGTTCTTCGATGCGCGGAGCCGCGAGCGCAGCGATCTCGGGCTCCAGCACCTGCCGCAGTTCCGCTACGTGGCCAGAACCTTCCTGCTGGTTGAAACGAATCATCAGATCGAGCGAGTGGCGAATGGCCTGGGACGTTCCGTTGGTGACGAACGTGCCCCGGCCTGAATATGCTTCGACCAGCCCTTTTTCGCGGAGGGTTTTGACTGCCTCACGCACCGCGGTGCGACTCACGCCGAAACGTTGTGCCAGATCGCGCTCAGCCGGCAATTGATCGCCGGGCTTCAACTGGCCGCTCAGGATGGAATCTTCCACCTGCTTTACGATCTGTTCGAAGAGCCGGGAGGTCCGTACGGTCCGGTACACGGGCTTTGGAGCCAGAGGATCGAGCTGTGCGTTTGCCATGGGGAACTCTCGCTCTCCGGTCTCGGACAGCAACAAAGGTCTTGAGGTCGTACCACTATACCATACGCTATCACGAGCCGTTTCTGTTCAGACGGGTACGCCTCTCCCAAACCGATTCCATCGCCGGGACCTTGCCGGGACAAGCATGAACGACTCATCAGCTGTTTACCGGTCGGGCCACAATACCACTTGACGGGTAGGCCGCATCAAGGCTATACATTCCATCGCCAGATTTTTCCGAAAAGTCCGCATGTGGGACAAAGACGCTGCATCCTCTTTGGAGGTCGTGATGCCCTATCGCATGGAAGCCGCTCGGACTATGGTGTTGGCCTGCCTGCTGTTCGCTGCCGCGATTCCTTCGATTGCTCAAACCACCACCGGACGCATTATCGGGAACGTCCACGATCCGAGCGGGGCGGCGGTGGCCGGGGCCACGTTGACCGTCACTGACGTGCAGCGCGGCACGGTGCGCACCGCCTCCACCGACGATTCGGGAGGCTACGTCGTCTCGAGCCTTCAGCCTGGAATCTATTCCGTGCGCGCTGAAGCCAAAGGCTTCAAGACAGTCGAGCGGCGCGACGTTCAGATTGAGGTCGCTACTGACGTATCAGTAGAGATCGCTCTCAGCCCCGGCGACGTCAAAGAGACGATAGTCGTCACCGCCGAGGTTCCGCTCGTGAATACAACCTCGTCCGTACTTGGCGGCACGCTCAGCAACAAAGAGATTAACGATCTGCCGCTCAACGGCCGGAACTACGAGAATCTTCTCCAACTGCGCCCTGGGGTAATTCGGTACCCGGGCGGCGGGTTCTCGACGACCAGCGCCAATGGCTTGCGCGCCGAGGACAACGCCTATCTGGTGGATGGCTTATTTAACAGCGAACCATTTTCCGGGCAGAGCATCATCAACGGCGCCGGCATTGCCGGGGACTCGGCGACTATTTTGCCCGTCGATGCCATCCAGGAGTTCAACGTGCAGCAGAACCCGCCCGCGGAATATGGATGGAAGCCGGGCGCGATCATGAACGTGGGATTGAAATCGGGCACAAACAAAATTCATGGCACGGCTTACGCCTTCGGGCGCGACACGCCGCTCGATGCGCGTAACTACTACAACCCGGTCGGCCAGACGAAGAATCCACGGAATCTGGAGCAGTTTGGAGGCACCGCTGGCGGGGCGATCATCAAAGACAAACTTTTTTATTTTGGCGGATACGAGGGTCAGCGCTACATGGTCGGCAACACCGGTTCCCTTACAACTTGGTCCACCGTCCCGCTGCCGACCGCGGGGAACTGCCTCTATTCCGGCGCCGGCGATTGTGCGAATAGCATTCCTGACGCCATAGTCAATGTGCACGATGCCTTTTTGGCAGGAGCGATCCAGAACGACGTTAGTGCGGCTAGTCTCAAGATCGCGGGTTGTACTTTCACGCCGCCCAGCACGGTTTCCTGCAATGGCAGCGGGTTCCCGATCAATACCAGCCTTACTCAAAACAGCTCCATTAACTTCGGCCTACCAAACACAGTGAGTTCGGACAATGCAGTGGGCAAGGTCGACTACCATCTGAATGACAGGAACACTTTGAGCAGCATGTATTTCATTGGCGACAACTCAGGCACGGTTTCTGACGCCAGCCAGTTACAGACGAAGTGGCTAACGCAGATTCACACACGTGCCCAGGTTTTTGGCGAGAGTTGGACCTACGTTCCCAACGCTCGCTGGGTAAACGAAGCGCGTTTTGGGTACAACCGCCTTTACCAGCCCACCTTTACCAACGACCACAATACAGACCCTCAGAGCGTATACGGATTGGATACGGGGGTGACGAATCCGCTCTATGGGGGCCTGCCCCGCATCAGCGTTTGGCCCTATTACATCTTTCCGCAGGAACTCGGTGGGTTCAACTGGCCGAAGGTGCAGGGCCCGGACACGCGCTTCCAGTTCGTCGATCACATCTCCTACCTTGTCGGCAAGCACGCCATCAAATTTGGTGGAGAGGTGCACCGCGACTCCTTTAGCGGCGGTGCCTATGGCGGCTCACGCGGCAGAATCAAGTTCATTGGGGGCAACTTCGAAGGTGGAAACTCTCAGGGCATTGAAGATTTCTTTGCGGGATTGCCCACCAACGGCACACTTCTCATTGGAGATCCTACTCGCCACATTCACAACTGGGGCTATGCCGGATTTATTCAAGATGATTTTCGTGTGACCAGAAACCTGACGCTGAACTTTGGCGTGCGCTATGAGGTCAATACCGTAATCAAGGAAGACCACAACCTTCTTGGAAATTTCGATCCATCGTTACCGCCGTCGAAAGCACTGATTCAAGCCGGAGTGAATGGGGTAAGCGGTCCCTACAATCCCGACCGGAAGGATTTTGCGCCGCGTGCGGGGTTCGCCTGGGATATCTTTGGAACTGGACGAACCGTGTTGCGGGGCGGCGGCGGGGTTGCCTATGAGACGCTGAATTGGGAGTCATTCCTGGCCTTAAACAACTCCCAGGGATTGGCGACGGTTCCGACCGGAGCTTCTCTTGATTCGGCCGGAGATACTGCCGGAGGCAGTATCGCAACGGGACTACAATTTTTCCCGGGATCGAGCTTGAATTGGTTCGGAACTGTGTTCGGTACCAACCCTGTCAACTGCGATCCAATTACGGGGTCGCCGTGCTCGATCCTGGGCGTTGACCGCAACCTCAAAACTCCCTACGTTTCCAGTTGGGACCTGAACATTGAACACTCTTTCACGCCCAATCTGGTGCTGGAAGTGGGATATGTGGGGAACCACGGATCACGCCTGGTAGGAATCCACGACATCAACCAGGTGAATCCTCAACTGGACAACGGCAGCGAGCAGTTTGGGAGGCCATTCACCTACAACTGCCCTGCTCCGATTGGAGCCGGCGCCGGTGGGCCGTGTTTCCCCTATCTGAGCTTCGTTTATCAGATGAGCAATATCTACCGTTCCAACTACAACGGACTGCAAACCACCCTGACTGCTCGGAACTACCATGGGCTGTCGATGATCGCAGGCTACACCTGGGCCCACGCTCTGGATCAGGTTGGCGCTAACTGGGACTTCGGCGCCGGACTTGGCTTGCCTAGCGACAGCACTCATCCCAACCGCGAGTATGCCAGCAGCGATTTTGACATCCGGCACCGTCTAACGGTCTCGCTGACTTACTTACTCCCAGGGACGAAGAGCTTTGGGCAGTTGTTGGAGGGCTGGCAGATCAATTCGATTATCACTATGCAGACGGGACAGCCTTTCGGCGTGATGGATGCGGGCACGGATGTCAGCTTGACGGGCGAGTTGAACGATCGCTGGGACTTCTATGGGAATCCTCAGGACTTCAAATCTACTCCCACCGGCATCCCATTCTTCCAGCCTGGGATCCCAACCAATCCTCCGAATGATCCGACATATGCGATTAACAACCCCCTTTGCAAGAATACAGCGGCAAGCAATGGATTGACGACTTCCATGCTTACTTTCGGGTGCTACGCAAGCGGGAATTCGGTCCTGCTTCCACCGATCATCGGCACCCAGGGCACGATGGGCCGCAACATTTTCCGTGACACGGGATTCCATAACGTGGATTTTTCACTCGCCAAGAACTGGAAATTTGGAGAACGGCTGGGCGCGCAGTTCCGCGCCGAGTTCTTCAACATTTTCAATCATCCGAATTTTGCCAACCCGTTCGGTGGACAAAATGGATGGGCGCATAACGATCCTTCGACTGGCTCATTTGGCTGCTCGTGTGCCACGCCGGACGTCGCCGCATCGAACCCCGTCATCGGGTCCGGTGGCAGCCGCGCAGTGCAACTGGGTTTGAAACTCACTTTTTAGCGAGCCGCCCTCCTCCAGCGGCGCGGCCGGGCTCCCATCCGGCCCTATTTTCTTGAAAGGAAGCTTCCCTATGACAAAGGTTCTCAACCGTCACCATCCATGTACGCGGATCGCGCTGTCGGTTCTGGCTGCACTGCTTAGCGCGTCATTGCTTGCGCAGGAGCCGGTTCGCCCCGAGCGCACGCTTGACGAGATCAAAGCTGAGGCTATCCACCGCGCCGAAGTCGGCCAATACCCGCTCATTGGGCTTGATCCGAGCGACATCAAGGAAGCCTTCGCTTCGATTCATACGAAGGATAAAGACGAGTGGGCAGCCGCCTTCATGGGAGTTGGCGACCGTTACATGAACGAGGCGAAGGCACTGGAGAAAACGGACGCGGCCAAGGCGAACGCCGACTACATCCGCGCCTGGCGGCTCTATTCGTTTGGACGCTGGCCGATTCCGGCTTCGCCGGGCAAGCAGCGGTCTTACGAAAAGGCCATCGAGGCCTTTCTCGCTCATGCAAAATTCTGGGATCCGCCACTCGAAATCGTGAAGATTCCTTTCGAGGGGAAAGAGATAATCGGATATCTGCGCCTGCCGAAAAACGCGCCCGGCCCTGTGCCACTGGTGCTTGCCGTCAATGGTCTCGATAGTCGCAAAGAAGACTTGTCGGAAAGCTTTAGCGCGATTCTGCCCTATGGCGTCGGGTTTCTAGCGGTCGATGGCCCCGGCACTGGACAGAATCCTATCAAGGTCAGCGAGAATGCGGAGCGCGTGCTTTCTCGCGTACTCGACTACATCGCGACGCGTTCCGAAATCGATAAGAACCGGGTTGCCATGCACGGGGTGAGTTGGGGCGCCTATTGGGCGACGAAAATGGCGATTGTGGAGCGGGCGCGCCTGAAAGGAGCGAGTGCGCAGTCTCCGCCAACCGAGAAGTTCTTCCAGAAGGATTTCCTGCTGAACGACCTGCTCGGCAACCGCGAATACCTCTTCGATCAAGTGCCGGCGCTGATGGCGATTTTCGACAACGTAAAGACAATCGATGAGATGGCCGAGGTCCTGCCCAAGATGTCGCTTGTCAAACAAGGACTGCTCGGCAAGCCGATGTCGCCCATGCTTATCCTTGCCGGAGTACATGACACACAGGTCCCGATCGGCGACATCTACCTGCTTCTCGATAAAGGCGATGTGCCGAAGACTGCATGGATTAATCCGCAGGGCGGTCATCTCGGGCGGCAGGTTGGGGTGTGGCCCGATCCACGCATTTTCAAAGAGGTGATCATTCCGTGGCTGGTGCGAACGCTTGAACCTGAGCCGTCGAAGTAAAGCCATGTCGATGCCGCCCACGTCCTTGCGCTCGCGGCTTCTAAGGATTCCTCACGTTCTGGGAAGATGCCGACCCCGGCATCCCATCGTGAAACAAGCCAAAGCGGGGCAACTCAACCATGAGTTCCGCTCCGACCGGCACTGTTACCTTCACCGACACGACTACCAGCACAATTCTCGGTACGGTGCCGGTGGTTTCCACGGCCCTTTTCAGCGGCAACAACTACACCTTCTCGGCGTATGCCACGATTTCGGCGACCGGCATCACGACGACCGGGGCCAACAGCATCACGGCCACCTATAGCGGCGACACAAACTGGGCCACCGCATCCTCGGCAGCTGTGACGGTCACGGTGGGCACGGGTACCGCAACCACGGTAGCCGTGACGTCGAGCGCCAATCCGACCACGCTCAACGGGCGGCCAACCTTCACGGCCACTGTGACCACGGCAACGGCCGGCGCTGTCACCTTCTACCACGGCACGCCCGTCCTGGGAGCGGGCAGCACAGTCGGCACCGCGCATACCAGCACCTTCCGGCCCGCTTCCGGCGCTGCTTTCTGGGGTGGCAACCACAACATCACCGCGATCTACGGCGGCAGCGGTACCACGATGGCCAGCACCTCGCCGGTGTTTGTGGAGACCGTGACTCAGGGAACATTGACGGCGTTCAACCTCACCGCCAAGACAGCCGGCACTTCGAGCCAGGTTTATACGTTTGCCGCGGTCCTGACGCCTAGCAGCACCACCGGAGCCTATGCACCGAACCAGAGCGTCGTGAACTTCTTCGACGGCGCAACCAACATCGGCTCAGCGCAGCCGCTGACGGTTACCTCGTCGCAAAGCGGTTACGGCCTGTGGACGGCTACGATCACCGTTTCGCTCTCAGCCGGAACGCACACCATCGCGGCAACGCTGCGCCGACGGTGACGGACTCCGTAAACGCGACTCTGGCCAGCCAGACGATCGTGTTGACGGGTGTTCCAGCGAGCGCAGAATACGGCGCCAGCTTCACGATCGGGGCCACGGGCGGCGCAAGCGGCAACCCGGTGGTTTTGACCAGCGCGGGTGCCTGCAGCAACGTAGGCACGACCTACACCATGAACAGCGGCGTGGGTACCTGCTCGGTGATCGCCGATCAGGCGGGCAACGGCAACTATGCTGCGGCGACTGAGGTAAACGATGCGGTGAGCGCGACTCTGGCGAACGGAAGCGTGAGCCTTATTTCAAACCCCAATCCTTCGACCTACGCGACGTCGGTGACGAGCCACTGTAGTTGGTGTCGCCCGCGAACGTTTGCTGTCTCCGTGTAGGAGGCCGGTGTATCCGCGGTGGTTGGGGTATAGGTGGCCGTGCAGGTCATCGATTCGTGCACCCGTGGTGCGCAACTCGTTGCTCCGTACGTGCCGTTCCCGTTGCCGCTTATGCTCACGTCGCTCGCCGTCGGCGCTACACCGTTGCCGACCCACGTCAACACGGCCGTGATCGTCACCGGTGTATCCGCGCCGAGGTCTTCCGCAACCGGACTCACGCTTGTCACGTTGATCGACGTCGCGATCCCGCCTTGGACTACCTGGTTCACACTTCCCGTGCCTCCGTTGTGGTTGCTGTCACCCGAATAGGTCGCAGTAACCACGTCGGTCCCGACTGGCAGGTGCGTCGCGCTGGAAGTGGTGAATGTTGCGATTCCCGGATAGCCCGATACAGTACTCGGACTGCATCCTGTATTAGCGCTCCACGGCACGCTCCCGGTGACATCAAGCGGTTTCGCTCCGTTCCTCCTCGCTCCGCTCCGACCCTTGACGTTCACGGCGACCATCACGAGCGACACTGGTCTCGGTCTCGGTGACCTGCGCTGCAGCTGCGTAGTTGCTATTGCCCGCCTGGTTTGCGACCACATAGCAATGGCCGGTGTTGCTGGACATGGTGTACGTCGCACCCGCCAGCGTGCACGCCGAGCCAGCGCCAACCGTAAAGGTCACCGGGTTGCCGCTTGCGCCGCCCGTGGCCGCTACCGTGAAGGCGTCCCCGGACGCCGCGGTTGCCGGAGCCGGTGTTGTCACCTGAGTACGTCGCCGTAATCGTGTTGGTCCCAGCAGCGAGGCTGGAGCCGTAATTGCGGTCAAGAAGGTTACAAAGGTTGCGCCGACGGTGACGTTCACCGGCGCGCCAGCCAGTGCCCCGTATTTGTCGACCTTCACGCTCGCAACGACACAGAACTCCGGTGTCACTCCGACCTTCGCGTCGACGAACCACGTTATCTGTACGGTCAGCGGCAACGTGGTTACGATGATTATCGGTACCGGAACGTGTACGGTGAAAGCAACGTGGGCAACGAACGACTACTATTTGGGCACGAGTCTTACACAGTCGACAACTGCGACGAAACTGAACACGAACACCACAATCACCGGCACGGCCACGCTGACGCCCTCGAACCATGAGAAGGTGACAGTGTACTTCGGTGTGACTAACGGGGTGAACGCGGTTGGGGGTAATGTAACCGTGACCGCCAGCAGCGGGGAAACCTGCACCGGGACAGTTTTGGCCGGCAAGTGCGCGGTGACGTTCGCGGCTGCGGGATCGAAGACACTGACCGCGACGTACACAGGCAACCCCAACAACAACGCAAGCACCTCTGCCTCGTTCCCGCTGATTGTGAACTAGCGGGCAGCAGTCTGCGAGCGAGGTTACTACGAGCGAACGTTAACCATGCGGCCCAAGGCAACCTGGGCCGCAAAATTTTGTCCGCCAAGGATCTTCGAACAGCACGGGCCGAAGGTCTTCGCCTGCTGTATACAATCGGGGTTACGCCATGAGCCGCGCCACAAGTCTGGCGAAAATACGCGCCCAGAGCCGCGGAAGGCCGAAGCCAGCCGGCGGTCCAAGAGAGCCGTTCCTTGCCGGTTGGAAATTGAGCGTCATGCTCTGCGTCTTACTGGCCGGGGCGACAACTGGGCTCTACAGCCCCGTCAGTGGGTACCCGTTCATCGTCCTGGACGATCATGATTACGTCACCGCAAATCCGCACGTCCATGACGGATTGACGTGGAGCACAGTCAAGTGGGCATTCACCTCTTTCACGGCGGCGAATTGGCACCCGTTGACATGGCTTTCGCACGCTCTTGATTACCAGCTCTTTGCGTTGAACCCAGCCGGTCATCATTGGGATAGCGTGCTGATCCACGCGCTCAATGCGGTCATTTTGTTTTTGTTGTTGGCTTGGATGGCAAAGCGGGTGGGACCGAGCCTGCTGGTAGCGGCGCTGTTCGCCGTGCATCCGCTCAACGTGGAGTCGGTGGCATGGGTAGCCGAGCGAAAGAACGTGCTGAGCACATTGTTCTTCTTGCTGGCGATCGCGGCCTATGTATGGTACGCGCGCCAACCGGACTTGAGGAGATATCTGCTGGTGGTGGCGCTGTATGCAGCGGGGTTGATGGCCAAGCCCATGGTCATCACGCTCCCGTTCGTCTTGCTGCTCCTAGATTATTGGCCGCTTGGCAGAATGTCAGGCAGTGCTCCTTCAGCCGTGGACGCCCCGCAATCGGCGGCATCGAGGATGGCATTTGAGAAAATCCCTCTGCTCGCGCTCTCGGCGGCCAGCGCCCTTATCACGCTCAAAGCGCAACGGGCGGGACGCGCGGTGCGAACGTTATATCAGTTTTCTTTTGCATCACGACTCGACAATGCCATTGTTGCTTATGGTCTGTATTTGTGGAAGATGCTTTGGCCGGCCCGGCTGTCGATTGCTTACCCACACGCTGCAGCTGGCCTGCCGTCGTGGCAATGGGTCTTGTCCGGAATTGTTTTAATATGCATCACCGCGTTCGTAGTTGTGCGTAGAGATCGGCGGTATTTGCTGGTTGGATGGTTGTGGTTCTTGGGCACGCTCGTCCCGGTGATCGGTCTTGTACAGGTGGGAGACGCCGCGATGGCGGATCGCTACGCTTACATCCCGCTGATTGGCATCTTCATAATGATTGTTTGGGGTATCGCCGATGTGATAAATGCGAGAAGCATCGGCGCAGAGTGGCGTGTAGCTATTTCAGTTCTTTTAGTTGTGGTTCTTGGCGTTCTAACTCATCGCCAGATGAGTTATTGGAATAGCGAGTACAAGTTGTGGGCTCACTCGCTGGAGGTTACTCAAGAAAATCCATTTGCCCACGACGCTTTGGGCGCGGCGCTCATGGACCCCGAGGTAGCGATGTCGCAGTTCGACATGAACAGCTTCGGTTCTGAGGAGAAGCGCATGCAGGAGACGCGCCGCCATCTCGAACAGGCATTGGCCATGCGTCGTCAACTGGCACAAAAGAATCCGAGCACGTACCTGCCAGATATGGCCGTGACGCTGAATAACCTAGGAAACCTGGCGCGAATGGAGAATAAAGTTGAAGAGGCACGCCAGTACCATGAGGAGGTACTGCAGATTCATAGTCGTCTGGCGCAGCAGAGCCTCGATCCTTATCCGGCGGACCGGGCTATGGCAACGATCAACCTGGGATACCTGGAGAGAAGCAAGGTGGAAAACGACAAAGCCGTTTCAGATTTCGGTGTGGGTCTTGAGCTTTACCGGCAGCTTGCGCAACAGGATCCCGAGCAATACCTGCCCAACGTTGCCGAGGCCCTGAACAGTCTGGCAGTCACGGAAAGGGATGAAAAGCGCATGGATGAAGCTCGGCGGCACTATGAAGAGGCGCTACGCATTCGGCGTCAATTGACTGGGCAGAATCGAGATGCAAACCTGCCGGGCCTGGCAATGACTCTGAACGATCTGGGAGTGCTGGATGGAGTTCAGAACCGGAGCGAAGAGGCTCGCCAGCACTATGAAGAGGCCCTGACGCTTTACCGTCAACTGGCACGGCAGAATTCGGGCGCGTACACGCGCTATCTAGCGGGGGCACTGAATAACCTCGCGTTCCTCTATGGAAACCAAAACCGACCCCAGGAATCGCGGGCCTATTACGAAGAGGCCCTCGGCTTCTATCGAAGACTCTTTCAGACCGATCCGAACACTTATGCTGGTGACGTCGCCAGAGTCGAATCGAGCCTGCACCAGGTGGACAAGGAAACTGGTCCCTAGCGCTTTATGGTCGAGGAACGTCAGACGGGAGAATCGCGCCCCCCGTTTGATTGAAGGAGTGGGGCTGTTTGGACGCGGGCGATGCAAAAGCCCGGCACCGTTGTTCTGTAACCCAAGCCCCTGTTGATTGAGTCTCCGTTTGCTTAGTTTGCATGACGGTTTTATGTTTCTCGGAGGAGAGAAAGCTCATGCCCAGGCGGTCGCCGCTGCTCTTGCCGTTTTTGATCCTAGCCTTGCTGGCATTGTTCCATCCGTTTGTTGCTGCTGCCCAGGCTCAACCGGTCGATGCTGAAAGCCACCAGTGGTGGCAGCATGCTGTGTTTTACGAAATCTATCCGCGCAGTTTTGCGGACAGCAACAATGACGGCGTTGGCGACCTCAATGGCATCACTTCCAAGATGAGTTATTTGCACGATCTGGGAGTCGACGCCATCTGGATAACTCCGTGCTATCCTTCACCGCAAGTCGACTTCGGCTATGATGTGGCCGACTACCGGAATATTGATCCCATGTACGGAACTCTCTCCGACTTCGATCACATGGCGGCCGAGGGCAGGAAACATCACTTGCGCATCATAATGGATTTTGTGCCGAATCACACCTCCGACCAGCACCCGTGGTTTCTGGATTCGAAGTCTTCCCGCACCGCGCCGCATCGCGACTGGTATATCTGGCGCGACGGCAAAGCGCCCGGCCAGCCTCCCAATAACTGGATCTCAATCTTCGGCGGCTCCGCATGGACGCGCGACCCCACCACCAATCAGTTCTACTATCATTTCTTCTACGCGCAACAGCCGGACCTGAACTGGCGCAATCCCGCGGTCGAGAAAGCAATGCTCGACACTACTCGCTGGTGGTACAAGCGCGGCGTTTCCGGATTCCGCCTCGACGCCGTTGACACGCTGTTTGAAGATCCTGGACTGCACGACAATCCTCTCCTTCCCGGCACGAACGCGCAGGGCGATCCCAAGATGGAGAATAAGTACAACACGAATTTTCCAGAGGTTCACACTGAGTTGCAAAAACTGCGCAAAGTTGCGGACGAATCGGGCGCGGTGCTAATCGGCGAGACCTGGACCTCGAATGTGGCGCAGCTTGACCGCTACTATGGCCAGAATGGCAATGAACTCCAGATGCCGATGGATTTCATGTTCACTATGATCAACAAGCTTTCTCCGCCGGAATTCCGGCGACAGATTGCGGCGGTCGATGGCGCTCACGGCTGGCCGGTGTTTGTCATCGGCAATCACGACATCGTCCGCTCTTATAACCGCTACGGAGATGGCAGGCACAACGACGCCATTGCCAAGCTGATGGCCGCCTTCTACCTGACTCTCCGCGGCACGCCCATCGTGTATTACGGCGAAGAGATCGGAATGGAGAACAACGACCCCACGCGCAAAGAAGACGTGAAAGATCCGATCGGACGCACCGGATGGCCGCAAGAAAAAGGCCGCGACGGTGAACGCACCCCCATGCAGTGGAACACGGCGGCCAACGCCGGATTCAGCAAGCACGATCCATGGTTGCCCGTGCCGCCTAGCTACCCGACTCATAATGTGGCGACGGAGTCGAAAGATCCCAACTCGGTGCTGAATCTCTACAAGAAAGTTCTCGCGCTGCGCCACACAAACCCGGCCTTGCTCGATGGCCGCTATACTGCCCTCAACGAAGAAGATCCCAACGTGCTTTCCTACCTGCGCAGTTATAGGGGGAAAGCAGTGCTGGTAGCGCTGAACATGTCGGATTCCCCGCAAAAACCGATTTTCGACCTTTCCAGGCTGGAGTTGGGCATGACCTCTCTGAAAACCCTGATCTCATCGGCCGGAGCGTCGGCAAATGGCAAGGAGGTTACACTCGAACCCTTCGGGTTCCTGATCGCGGAAGTAAACCATAAAGTGGATTGATGAAGTCAAATAATGAAGCAAATCTTTGTGCCTTGCCCTAACACCGCCAACCTGCGTATTGTTACGGAGTGAAATTTCCGCGATGTAGCGGTCTTCTGCTGCACTTCACTTCTCTCCCCGGACGCTTCGGCATCGGCGACTTAGGCCCGTGCGCCTACGAATTCGCCGACTTCCTTTTCGCTGCCGGACAGAAGTTGTGGCAGGTGCTGCCGCTGAATCCAACCGGATATGGCGATTCCCCGTATCAATGCTTCTCGGCCTTTGCGGGCAACCCGATTTTGCTCAGCTTGGAGCGCATGCGCGATCAGGGATTGCTCCAGGCTTCCGATCTTGCTCAGGCGCCGGTGTTTCCAGTGGATCATGTGGACTATGGGCCGGTGATCGAGTTCAAGATGGCAACATTGCGCCGGGCAGCGCAGGTTTTCTTCGCTGACGGCTCGCGCGGCGATCGCGCAGGCTTCGATCATTTTTGCGAAGACGCCGGTCCGTGGCTCGACGACTATGCGCTATTCATGGCCTGCAAAGACGTACAAAGGGGAGTGGCCTGGACTTCATGGGATGCCACGATTCGTCGGCGAGATGCGCATGCTGTGAGTGAGTGGTCAAAGAAACTGGCACCGGAACTGATGGCCTACAAGTATTGGCAATTCGAATTTTTCCAACAGTGGGAGCGTCTCAAGACGTACTGCCAGCAGCACGGAATCCGTTTCATGGGCGATGTCCCGATCTACGTTGCGCACGATAGCGCTGATGTCTGGGCCCATCCCGATCTGTTCTATCTCGACGAACAGGGCCGCCCGACCGTGGTTTCCGGCGTGCCGCCGGATTATTTCAGCGCCACGGGACAGCTTTGGGGAAATCCTATTTATCGCTGGGACTTGCTCGCCTCCAGCGGTTACAGGTGGTGGATCGAGCGCTTCCGCGCCTCGCTCGCGCTTTTTGATATGGTGCGCCTCGATCATTTCCGCGGCTTCGAATCTTACTGGGAAGTTGCCGCCACCGAAACTACTGCGATCAACGGGCGCTGGATGAAAGGACCGGGCGAGGATTTTCTGTCGGCATTGCAAAATGCATTCGGCGGACTGCCGATCGTGGCGGAGAATCTTGGCGTGATCACGCCACCGGTGGAAAAGCTGCGACAACAGTTCGGCCTTCCCGGCATGAGCCTGTTGCAATTCGCCTTCGGGACTGATCCGCAGGGACCATCGTTCCGTCCGCACAATTACAGTCGGGATCTGGTCGCCTACACCGGCGGGCACGACAATGACACGACGGTCGGCTGGTGGTCGAGTTCCGGGACCGGCGACAGCACGCGCACCCCCGAGGATGTGCGGAAGGAACACGACTTCGCGCGCGCGTATCTCAATTTCGCCGTCGGTAATCATGATGAATCCGAAATCAACTGGGTCTTGATCCAGGCAGTGCTGGCGTCGGTCGCTGACGTCGCGATTGTTCCCCTGCAGGACGTGCTTGGCCTGGGCAGCGAGGCGCGCATGAATCTCCCCGGCCGCGTCAGCGGCAACTGGAAATGGCGTTATCGGCCGGGAGCGTTGCGCGGCGAACTGAGTGCGAGGCTTCGAAACCTGGTCACGCTGTACGATCGGTGATAAGCATTTTCGGCTGGAAAGAGTTTATGGACAAACCACCGCGCACGTTCTGGCAGATTTGGAACATGAGCTTCGGCTTTCTCGGCATCCAGTTTGGCTGGGGATTGCAGATGGCGAACATGAGTGCCATCTACGAATATCTGGGCGCGCGGGCCGATCAGATTCCCATCCTTTGGCTGGCCGCGCCACTTACGGGACTGATTGTTCAACCGATCATCGGCCATGCCAGCGACCGCACCTGGGGCCCGCTCGGCCGCCGGCGGCCATACTTCCTTGTGGGCGCGATTCTCAGTTCATCAGCTCTGATTCTCATGCCCCGCAGTTCTGCGCTTTGGATGGCCGCTGGACTCCTGTGGGTGCTCGATGCGTGCATCAACATCAGCATGGAACCGTTCCGCGCCTTCGTCGCCGATTTGCTACCGGAGTTTCAGCGCACGCGCGGCTTCGCCATGCAGAGTCTGTTCATCGGGTTGGGGGCGGTGATTGCCTCGGCACTCCCTTACCTCCTCACCAACGTTATTCACGTAGCAGGAACTGCGAGCGCGGGAACGATTCCATTCACCGTTCGTCTTTCGTTTTACATCGGAGCAGCGGCATTTCTCGGTGCGGTGCTGTGGACGATTTTCACAACCAAGGAGTATCCGCCCGACGACCTGGCGGAATTTCAGAAGCAAAAAGCGGAGCACTCAGGCTTGGCCGCAAGCGCGCGCCAGATTCTGGTTTCGATTCGTGAAATGCCCCGGACCATGCGCCAACTCGCATGGGTCCAGATCTGCACATGGCTGGCGTTATTCTGCATGTGGCTATATTTTCCGGTGGCCGTAGCGCGCAACGTCTTTGGCGCTCCCGACACGGCTTCGCCGCTGTATTCAGCAGGCGTCGAGTGGGCAGGAGTCTGTTTCGGAATGTATTCCCTCGTGTGTTTTGGATTCTCGTTTCTATTACCCGCGCTGGCGCGTCAATACGGACGCAAGGTCACGCACATGCTCTGCCTGATCTGCGGCGGCTTGGGACTGCTTTCCGTGGCCGTGGTTCACAGCAAGTATCTCCTTCTGCTATCCATGACCGGAGTAGGAATCGCATGGGCCAGCACACTGTCGATGCCGTATTCGATCCTCGCGGGCTCGCTGCCGCATGGCAAGACCGGTGTCTATATGGGGATTTTCAACTTCTTCATTGTGATTCCGGAGATCACCGCATCGCTCGGATTCGGCTGGGTGATGAGCCACTTGCTCAACAACAACCGGCTTACTGCAGTGGTCGCCGGAGGTTTTTTCTTCCTGCTGGCGGCGGTGTTGACGCAGCGAGTCGAGGACCTCTACGACGCGCGCCAGAGAAGCAGTCGTCTCCCCGATGATGCGGTCGCGGCCAAGGTCTGACCGTTCCTGTTAGGCGCCTCAATTGGCTGGTTTTGCTGCCACTCTAGCTGCGTAGAATGGCAAAATCATTCACTCACCGCCGACGTATCGTAACGAGTTCGGTCTCCAGCGGCACGCCGCGGGCGATCTTCACTCGCACCAGAGCTTCGAACGGCTTCATCCCGTTGGTGGAATCCGGCATTTCCCGCAATAGCTTTTCGACCGAGTCCGGGCGGGAAACAAATTCCACGGCGCCTTGTGTACCAAACGTCGTTGTACCAGCCAAAATCATCACAAAACGGTTGGGAGTCATGCTCGGCACCAGCCCGACTACCGCGTAATCCTCTGTCAGCGCTGAACTCGACGGGCTCGCGAGATAACTTGTCGCCTCACCCGGTTTCGGATGTCGGCTGACGATGGCAAGATCACCTTGGCGGTCGCCCGAGGCCACCCTTTGAAACACGAATTCCTGTGTACCAGGTATATCGAGCAGCGAAAGATTTTCTGATGGCGAGCCGACGAAAATGAGATTTGTATTGCTGGCATCGTCGAGCGAGAACAAGCTGCCGCGTTTCACGCGAATTCGTCGGCCTAAGGTCGCGAAGGCTTCGTCGAGCGCGTGGACTGCCAGCACTTCGCCGACGCCTGTGTAGTGGTCGTACACGGCATTCTTCGAATCCTGCCGTGAGTTGTAGTAGCGCATGCCCGTCTCGGGGCGCCCGACGAAGGCGGCGTTGCTAAAGATGACCCACGGTTCCTCAGCGCCCGAGGTAAACGGCTTCCAGAAACCTGCAAGCGGCCCATTTGCCGTCCGCGCCACGTGGTCGCTCCCCGTTGCGGCGTCAGCCTGTTTTCGCGTCCTCAGCAGGCTTGCAAGAATTACGACGGCGACGATCAGGCAAGCCAGCACTGTCACGACCGCGATCCGCCAACTTGCCGGTACCGTCTCTTCTGGAGCAACCTGGCCGGCAGGCTCTCTTGCCGGTACAATCAGCGGTTGTGGCGCCGCCGGCCGAGGTTCAAAGACGAGGTGATAGCTCCCCTTCGGGATTTTGACCACGATAGGGTCGTTTGCGCCTTCGGTAGCGTAGTACTCCGCCAGTTTCAGGCGCAGGCGTCCTGCTTGCACACGGATGGTGGAGTCGGACTGAGGATCAAAATCCGACTTCCGTCCGTAGACCTCAGTTGCGATTTGATACTCCTTGAGCGGCGCGTCGGGATGATCGAGCGCCTGTTTTGCGAGATATTGCAACAGCTTGCAGAGAGACTCCGAGTTTCGCAGACTATGACTTTTAATAATGTGATCTATTTGTTGGAAGAATTGTTCCGGACCGGCAGCGAGAGTGCGTGTCACAGCCATTTAACAATGACGTAACAGGAGGAGGTATCCTCTTGCAAACCAACATTTTACTTCAGTAACCGTTTAAAACCTAGTGAAACGTCAGTTCGCAATCCCTTTGTACCAAAACTTGCACAGTAGACAAGGTCTTGTACAAGGGATCCCGTGCGTCCCGCAGTCGCACAATGTCATCTCCGCACGCGGTTTCTTGCCGAATCAGTCTTTGCATTCGAATCAAGGTTCCCGGCATTCGTGAAGAAAGTGATTTTGCCGCATCGCCGAATTGGAGGAAATATTATGAAGAGCAGGCTTTTATTCGTATTGCTACTCGTGTTGGGTCTGGGCGTGTTTGTGCTGGCGCAGTCCGACGCCGGACGCGTCGTCGGAACGATCACCGATCCCAGCGGCGCCGTTGTCACGAACGCGACGGTCACCATAACGGACGCGGCAACCGGGCGTCAAGTATCGGTGACGACGGGCGCGGCGGGCGAGTACGCCGTCAATGCACTGCCCGTCGGAAGGTACCACGCAGAGGTTTCGCAGACAGGTTTCAAAACGGCTACGGCCGATTTCACGATTGATGTAAACCAAGTTATCGATCTCAGCCTGAAGTTGGAGACGGGGTCGGCATCCACGGTCGTCGACGTGACCGGTGAGGTGCCTATAGTGGATACATCCACTTCCAATACCGGCGAGGTGATCCAGGGAAGACAAGTCGTGGAGCTTCCGCTCAATGGCCGCAACTTCACATCGCTCGCACTGCTGACCCCGGGCGTTAGCCGTGGCGACTACTCCAACAATGCCAGCGCGTCGAAAAACAATGCCGAAACCTGGCGCAATTCCGACTCCGGCGGGACCGCGCTCTCCGTGAATGGATTGCGACCCCAAGCCAACAGCTTTTTATTGGACGGCCTCGACAACAACGACTCCCTGGTCGGCACGCTGGTCATCTTCCCAGCGCTCGAGGACATCGCGGAATTCAAGACGACCACGAGCGTTCCTTCCGCCGAGTTTGGCCGCGCCGGTGGCGGTGTGGTACAGGTTGCCACCAAGTCAGGGGCGAACGACATCCACGGCGCGGCGTACTGGTTTAACCGCTCTAAGGAAGGTGCAGCGGATAACTTCGGAAACCCCGTCGTTCCCGAACTGAGCCGCAACCAGTTCGGCGCATCGTTGGGTGGGCCAATCTGGAAGAAGAAGGTGTTCTTCTTCCTGGACTACCAAGGTTGGCGACAGAACGTGCCAGCTCCTGCGACGGAAGGGCACGTTCCGACGGACAAAATGCGAGGCACAGCTACAGGCGAGACTGGGATCTACGATTTCACAGAGCTACTTTCGCCTGCGGGTACGGGGAATGCGACTAGCTTGCCTTATGCCGGGCTGCCGGGCTGCGACTCCGTCACAGGCGCGCGGGCGACCCAGCCTAACGCCTTCAATGGAACATACGGCACCGGATTCATCTTCAATCCCCAGACTTGCCTACCCTTTGGCTGGAACACGAGCGCTGACGCGCCCGGGCCCGGGATCAACATCATTCCGGTTGCCAGCATAAATACTGTCGGCATGGCGTACCTGAATGCGTTTCCCGAACCCAACATTAGCGGTGCCGATCTTACCACGAACGCCGCGAACTTCTTGGGGACGTCACAGAACATCACGCACAGGGACGACTACGATGCGCGCGTGGACTTTGTTCTCACGTCCAAAGACAGCGTCTTCGCTCGTTACAGCCTTGGCACAGACTCTCTGACCAACACCCCTTGGCTAGCCGGAGCCCATAACGCTCAAGGCTTCCTGCCTTCCGGCAATGGCAGTAACCCGCAACGCCCACGCCAGATTGCGGTGGGCTACACCCGCATTATCAGCACAAACCTGCTCAACGAATTTCATTACGGCTACGCACGTCCGTATTACGGGTATCAGCAGCCTGGTTACGGCATCAACATGGCGGAACAACTCGGGATCCCCAATGCCAACACCTCGCCCCTGCTTGGCGGCATGGCTCTCATCGGCGGCTGGTACGGGAACCTTAGTTATGTCGGCGATTACGGCCCATATCTCGTCTTGGAGCCAACCCATGAATTCAACGATGCCGTGAGCTGGACAAAAGGGAAGCACGTCTTCAAGTTTGGCGGCAGCATTATCCATCGCGACCTGAACTGGACGCAGGCCAACGAGGCCAAAGGCTACTTCTGGATCGACGATGGCAACTTTGGCGGGTACCAGCCCGGCCCGTATTCGGCCCATGGAACCTTTACAGGCTATGAGGAATCCGAGTTGGCAGCCGGATTTGTGGGCGCCTACGGTGTCGGAGCGTTCAACGGGTACTACAACACGAAGGGCTGGGAGAACGGTTTCTTTGCACAGGACGATTGGCGTGTCAGCCCAAGGCTGACACTGAACCTCGGCCTGCGCTACGACTTGTTTACATGGCCGAAAGAAGCGAACAACCATATGTCCAATTTCGACCCCGCGACGGGAGAACTCATTGAGGCTGGCAAAGCCCCGGGGTATAACGATTCTCTAATCGACACACCAACGCACAACTTTGGTCCACGTGTTGGATTTGCCTATGATCTGTTCGGTAAGGGTAAGACCATACTCCGCGGAGGTTATGGTCTGTCCTATTATCTGGACCGCGGCGGCGTGGCCAACGAACTCTCGAACAATCCCGACTTCAACGGCACCCAGACCTACTATGCCTGTCCGACTTTGGCAACCTGCTCGACTGGCTATCGCTTTACGCTCAGCGGAGCAGCTGCCCCCGGAAGCAACAATCCGGTCGGGGCCACTGGAGCCCTGCCGGCTAAACTCGGCATCAGTCCGACAGCGCTTACCTCCAGCGACAACGTAATCTACTGGCCCAAGAACAGCCCAAACTCGCGCATCCAGCAATGGAACGTGCAGATTGAGCAGGCTTTGGGCAGCAATATGTCGTGGAATCTCGCTTATGTGGGAACAAAAGTCGGAAATGTTGCCACTCCTTTCAATGCCAATAAGTCAGCGTATGGTACAGGCACGAGTTGGTTCCCAAACGTAGGTACCATCAGCGAATATGCAATGATTGGCAGCGCCAGCTACAACGGTCTCCAGACCAAGCTGACTCGAAGGATGAGCAACGGACTTATGGTCACTATGGCGTACACCTGGTCGCACGCAATCGATAATAGCGCCGATGCGCTCAGCACCGTTCCCAGCGGTGCCCAGAGCATCGTAGTCGGGTCCGGGGGCGTGCCCTTGCTGCATTATCAACGTGGCAATTCGGACAACGATCAGCGTCACCTGTTTGCCGCCAGCGCCATGTATGAGCTGCCCTTCGGACGCGGAAAGAGTCTTGGCCATGACGTATCGAAGGAGCTTGATTACGTAATCGGCGGCTGGCAATGGAATAACATTGTGGTGCTGGCCACCGGCACGCCGATGGACATCCAAGGCGCGACCACGCTCAACGGGCGCCCGGATTACCACGGTGGATGCAGTACCAACGTTTCGGCGGCCGTCTGGATCAGCTGCCCGTCGGGTGCGTTCACGGATCCCGGCACCGGGACCATCGGCGACCTGCCCCGTAACTTCTTTTTCGGACCGGGAACCCACACATGGGATACATCGCTCACGAAGAACATTAGTATTTTTGAGCGGGTAAAAACGGAGTTGCGTGCCCAGTTGTATAACGTAGCTAATACGCCCCAATTCGCGACACCGGAAACCCACTACACTTACGGCAACTTCGGCCAGTTGAATGCCGGGACGATTCGGCTCGCGCCCACCAATCGGGAACTCGAACTCGCGTTTCGCGTAACCTTCTAATCACGCCAGGGAAGGCGCTTGGGTGCAACTCTCAAGCGCCTCCCAATTAGCCAGAGCCGAGAAGCACGATACGCTCTCGGCTCTCTTTCTTGATTCGTTCACTACGCGTTGCTCGGTGGGTCTGCCCCAAGCCGGGATGCAGGGAACTGCCATGAAGAACAAACGCACCATTGGGCCGTTGCTGATCATGGTCTGCCTGCTCATACTGCCGGCATGGCCGCAGGCGGACACCGGAGCGGGGCAAGTTCCAGTAGTTCGCAAGACCGAACCCCCAAACTGGTGGATCAACTACACACCAGACCTCACGCTACTCCTCACTGGCGAAAACTTGGGCGGCATTCACGTCGAAAGCGCAACTGCGGGCGCGACGGTTCTCGGATCGGAAGCATCCGCCAACGGACACTATCTCTTCCTCCACCTGCGCTTGAGCCTCGACCTCAGGCCCGGGAATGTGAGCTTGCGGTTGCTATCGTCTGCCGGATGTACGGAAGTCAGCCTCCCTCTGTGGGCCCGCGCAGACCCCCATGGCCACTTTGAGGGTTTCTCCCGCGACGACGTCATCTATCTCATCATGCCCGACCGTTTCGCCGACGGCGATCCGTCGAATGACAGGCCCGCAGGCTCGAATGGCGTCTACGACCGCAGCCAGCCCAAGGCGTACCATGGCGGCGATCTGCGCGGCGTTCGCGAGCACCTTGGATATCTGCACGACCTGGGTGTGACCGCGATCTGGTTGACTCCGGTGTGGAAAAACACCGACTCCGACTACCACGGCTATCACGTTGTCGACTTCTATGCCCTCGATGATCACATGGGATCAATGCAGGAATACCAGGCACTGGTGGCCGATGCGCACAAGCTTGGCATGAAGGTGCTCATCGATTACGTCGTCAATCACACGGGGCCGCACCACCCCTGGGCCAACGATCCACCGACTCCTACGTGGTTGCACGGAACGCAGGCGCATCACCTGGAGCCTTCCTACAATTTTTCAGGGCTGGTTGACCCGCACGCTTCCCCGCGCGAATATCTCAACACCCTCGACGGCTGGTTTGCGGGCAAGTTGCCTGACCTGAATCCGGACGATCCGGAGCTAGCCACCTACCTGGCGCAAAACGCGATGTGGTGGACGGAAATCGCGCAACTCGATGCATTCCGTCTGGATACGTTTCCCTATTCGTCGCGCCAGTTCTGGAGCGGATGGCATGCGCGCCTGCACGAGGTCTATCCGCAAATCAATGATGTGGGCGAAGTGTCCGACCCGGATTCGTCCATCACGGCGTTCTTTGAAGGCGGGCGAAAGCAGTTTGACGGCATCGATACGGGTCTCTCGACAGTTTTCGACTTCCCACTTTGCAACGCGCTGCGCGACGTGATCATAAGAGGCGATTCGATTCAGAAGATCGTGACCGTACTGCAGCACGATGAGCTTTATCCGAACCCGGAAACGCTGGTCACTTTTCTCGGCAACCATGACAACCGCCGTTTCATGGGCGAGAAGGACAGCAACCCAGCCAAACTCAAAGCTGCGTTTTCGCTTCTGCTCACCATGCGCGGTATTCCGCAAATCTATTCCGGAGACGAAATCGCCATGCCCGGCGGCGACGACCCCGACAATCGCCACGACTTTCCGGGAGGATTCCCCGGCGACCAGCACAACGCCTTCACCGCGGCCGGACGCATTCCGGAACAGGAAGACGTGTTCGCATACATGAAATCGCTGCTCGCGCTGCGCAAGAGTCATCCCGCTTTGCGCATGGGCAAGCAGTGGCACATCGGATGGAACGACACCTACTATGCGTTCCTGCGTGAGCTGCCGGAAGAAAAACTGCTGGTTATCTACAACAACGCCCCAAAGACGCTCGAACTCAATATCCCCGTCGACAACACTCGGCTGGAAACTGCGCACCGATTGGACGCAGTCTTTGGGAATACAGCCGCGCAACTTGTTACCGGGAACGTGCATGTCTCAATGCCCGCCCAAACACTCGCCGTATTCAGCGTGCGTTAACAACAACCCGCTATCCGAACTGAGGCCCGCTTTGGTGTAATTTGGAGTCATGCCGAAAGCCGAATCACAACGGCCGCGCTGGATCGGAGTCCCGGTACGCGCATTCTTAGTCACGTTTCTTTTGACGCTGCTCGCGTTTGCGGTGGCGCTGCTGCTGAGCATTCTTGGGACGATCGTCTACTCGCAGGTGGAGCATGTCGCGCCGAATCTGCAGTACGCCTATCGCCACATTGCGTTTCCGTTCGCCATCGCCGTGGGAGCGATTGTGCTGGTCGTGATGCTGACCGTTGAGATCCGGAATTATCGCCAGCGCAAGGCGCTGGCCGCGATCGAAAGGGTGACTTGAACGTAGCGCCGGCCGGGACGGCGGCTTACTGTCGAGCAATGATTACTACTGAATCATGACCACTTTCGCAAATAACGCGCCGCGCATTGCGATCCCGATGCCGCATTCAGGCGACCTCGACTACGCCGAGCGCGCCATCCCGCAATATGAAAACGCCGTGCACGGAGCGGGCGGCGATCCGGTGCGCATCGGCTTCGATCAGACTGCGGAAGAAGTAAAGAAAGCGCTCGCGACTTGCGACGCCGTGCTCTTGCCGGGAAGCCGCGCCGATATTGATCCCGAGAAATACCATGCCGCGCGCCATCCGAAAACGGCCGAGATCGATGCGAAGCGCGACGGTCTGGACAGCTTGCTGCTCGACGACGCCTATGGCACGCGCAAGCCCGTGCTCGCGATCTGTTATGGACTGCAATCGCTGAACGTGTATCGCGCGGGATCGCTGGTGCAGCATATCGAGTCGGCGATCAATCACAACGCGGGGCGAGCGGTTCCGAATGCGCACACGGTCACGATCGATCCGGGATCGAGCCTGGCGGAAATTGTGGGCGCGCACGACGGCAAACCGGTCGCGGTGAATTCGTCGCATCATCAGTCCGCCGAGGCCGTGGGCAACGGCCTGCGCGTGGTCGCGCGCTCACCGCAAGATGGAGTGATCGAGGCGCTGGAGGGGACGGAACCAGGGCATTTTGTGCTGGCCGTGCAGTGGCATCCGGAGCGCTCGGTGAACGATGGACTGGAAGTGGCGGAGTCGGCGCGGGCGATTTTCCGCGCGTTTGTGGAGGCGGCGAGGAAAAAAAACGCGAGCCTGACTTAACGGTTTGAGGAATGAAAGAATGTGGCGAAAAGGTGTTTTGCTGCTTTGTTTATCCGTTGCACTGATCGGCGATATCGTGTTTGCACAGACGGACTACTCTGCGGATATTGTTGATTTGCAGCAGACAGGCAATCCCGTGCTGGCCAAGCTCTACGTGAGCAGAGACAAAAGGCGCATCGAATTTCAGCCAGCCAGCGGAAAGCGAGCGCTGATAAGCCCTCTGCGCCCTCCTGCCGGCCAAAAAGATCCCCTCGAAGTGGACATCAGCGGCGTTGGTAAGGTGATCATTCTCAATATTGCCGATAAGACATCGGTGCTTCTTGAACCGGACCAGAAATTCTACCTTGAGACGTCGTGGGGCGACCCGCTTCCCAGTGGGCTTTATATTCAGTACGTCTATGGCTTCACAGGGGACGCCGAGGACTTCTGTCCGGGATGGATACAGCGGATTAAATCTGATGGGGCAACCTGCAAGAAGGCGGGTCACGAATCTGTCGACGGTCGCCGCGCCGTCAGATATGAGGAGTCTGTTGATGGTGGGACCGTTAGCGTCTGGTTTGATGCCGGACTGCACGCCCTCTTAAGGCGGACCAGCAATAGGACAAGCACGGAGCTGCGCAACGTCCGGGAAGGACCGCAGCCTACCAGCCTGTTTGAAGTTCCCAAGGGCTACTCGCCGATGCCACCTCTCGGCGGGATCGTCGGACGGTACGAGCCAGAGTAAGCGTCGGTCAAGCCGCGCGCTGCAGCAGCACCGACACGTGAGCAATGGCCGCGTTGTCCGTTCCTGTGCCTTCGGGCGTTTTTGCTTTGAGGCCGATGCAATCTTCGGCGATGCCGCAGAGTTCGGCAACGTGCTTGCGAATCGTTGCGGCGTGCGGGCCGATTTTGGGCGCGGCTAGAATCAGCGTCGAATCGAGATTGACCAGCGCATAGCCAGCGGCTGCGACGCGCTTGAGAGCTTCGCGGAGAAACACGGCGGAATCCGCGCCCTTCCACTGCGGATCGGAGGGCGGGAAAAGCGCGCCGATGTCGGGCGCGGCGATCGCGCCCAGCAGCGCGTCGGTGATGGCGTGGAGCAGAACGTCTCCATCGGAGTGCCCACCGAGGCCTTTGTCGTGGGCGAGCTTGATGCCGCCGATGATAAGCGGGATCGCGGGCTTGAACTCGTGGGAGTCGTATCCATAGCCGATGCGGAGTTGAGGGCTCATAGTTGGTGGTCAGTGGTTAGTGATTGGCGGTTGGCGAAGCTCTGACCACTAGCCACTAGTCACTGACCACTGCTCTTCAAATAAAACTCGGCCAATTCCATATCGGCCGGAGTTGTGATCTTGATGTTTCTGGCCGAGCCCATGACGACGGCCACAGGCAAGCCGGCGCGCTCGATGAGAGAGGCTTCGTCGGTGCCGAGAAAGCCATCGGCTGCGGCATCATCGAATGCTTTCTTCAAAATATCGTAGCGGAACCCCTGCGGCGTTTGCGCCATAACGACGCCCGCGCGCGGAATGGTCGCCTTAATGACTGCGCCATCCGCGGTGCGGTCGACCTGCTTGACGGTATCGACGGCGGGCCAGCCGGCAATGGCAGCGCCGTGCTTCTGGGCGGCAGCGATCACGTCGGTGATGATTTCGGGCGTCACGAAAGGGCGAACGGCATCGTGCACCAGGATAAGGCCTGCGGGATCGGCCACGATCTTCGCCATCGCGTTGGCAACGGAGTTCTGGCGGTGCTCGCCGCCTTCCACCAACTGCAGGCGCTTCTTGAGGATTTCCGGATACTGCTTTTCAAGCTGGTTGCGAAAGGGCGAGATTTCATCCTTACGCAAGGCGATGACGATCTCGTAAACGGCGGGAGTCGCGACAAACTTACGCAGCGTGCGGACGAGAATGGGCACGCCGCCCAGTTCTTTGAACTGCTTGCTGGGCGATTCTTTTCTGGTTCTGCCGGAGGCGGGAGCCATGCGCGTGCCCAGTCCGGCCGCCGGAATAATGACAAACACCTTCATACGGGGCGATCAGTATAGTACAGGACCTTAGTCCGCAGCTCTATCGATGGGCAGCGGCGCGGTCTTCTTCCCTGGATCGGACGCCGGCCCGCTGGGAGCAGCCGCTGGGACGACAACCGGCGTGGGCGTAGATGCCTTCGAATCGTGGCGACTGGCCGCTCGCTCATCCCACTTGCCGAAAATCATTTTGCCGGCGGTGGTTTGCAGGACAGAAGTCACCGAGACGTCGATGGTCTTGCCAATCATTTTGCGTGCGTTGTCGACGACCACCATGGTGCCATCATCGAGGTAGGCGACTCCCTGGTTGTATTCCTTGCCTTCCTTCAGGATGAACACGCGCATGATTTCGCCGGGGAGGACGATCGGCTTGAGGGAATTGGCCAGTTCGTTGATGTTGAGCACGGCGACACCCTGAAGCTGCGCGACCTTGTTCAGGTTGAAGTCGTTGGTGATGATCTTGCCTTCGTAAACCTTGGCGAGTTCGATCAGCTTCATGTCGACTTCGCGAACGGTGGGGAAATCGTCTTCGATGATCTGGATCTGCAACGTGGTGGTCTTTTGCAGGCGCTGGAGAATGTCGAGACCGCGGCGGCCGCGATTGCGCTTGAGCGAATCGGCGGAGTCGGCGACCAGTTGAAGCTCGCGGAGCACGAACTGCGGGATAACGATGATGCCGTCGAGGAAGCCGGTTTCGGCGATGTCGGCGATGCGGCCGTCGATGATGACGCTGGTATCGAGGATCTTGTAGCTCTTCTTGCCCGTCTTTTCGCCGCCGAAGATGCCGCCCAGAGCGGCGAGATTGAGCAGGTCGCCCTTATTGGAGCCGACCGCCAACCCGACATAGGCCATGATCAGCATGACCATGATCTGCAGAAAGCTCTGGGTCGGGCTGGCCGGGAGACTGTTGCGAATCACGAGCGCGAAAAAGTAGGCGCCGATAATGCCCAGGACGCTGCCGATGGCGGCGCCGATCAGGCGTTTGAGGCTCATCACTCGCAGTCGCCATTCGAACAGGATGATGGCGCAGCCGATCACCACGCCGACGCCGGCATCAAGATTGGAGGGCAGGTTAAACGGACGAATAAGAAAGCAGATGACGCCAACGATAAGAACAAAAAGAAAGCGTATGAGAACGACGTCCACGCGATACCTCCAACAGGCGAAGCCACGCATGGCGTGCCCTAGCCCGCGCCAGCTACTTGGGTTCGATGAGGTAAAACCCAATGCTCGCGTTCTATTTCGGAGCTGTATTAATAAAGATAAAACGCGCTCCGTGCCCGGCCAGAAGCACCGGGCTCCCGAACAAGTACGGAGGCAAGTATATACCGTGTTGAAAAGGCGAGCCAGTGCCGGGATATAGCTGTGCCGGGATATAGGCCAAAGTAATTGCTCCAAGTGCCTGGTGGGCAATCACTTTTGCGGTGGAAAAGGGAGGATGCGAGTCTGGGCAAAGTTTGCTTGGGTGCCGTCGAAAGGCGCGAACCACGGGAACACAAGGGAACACCAAGGGATGCGAGTCAATTAATCGGAGTTTTCTCAGGATCCGGCACAGAAGCTCCTGGGAACCGACGCCCGGAGCTTCGGTTGCCGCGCAGACGTCACCTACGTCACTGCTTCCCACAGACGCGTCGGGCTACGTTAGACTGTCCGGTTGCCTGGAGATACCCTTATGAATTGGCCGGGACGCGTGGTCCTGCTCATTGTCGTCGTCGTTTCGTTGTCGCTGTTCCTGCGGAAGTTTCTTGCCGCGGTCCGAATCATATTGGCGGCGAAGCCCGATGTTGATTTTCGTCTAGCGCCCGTTGGCCCGCGCATCCGCAAAGTGCTTTGGGAAGTGGTGGCACAGGGACAGGTGATCGCGCAAAGGCCGTTGCCTGGTCTGGCCCACGCCTTGGTCTTTTGGGGCTTTTGCGTGTTCGCGCTGGTGACGGTCAACCACTTTGCGGAAGGATTCGGCTTAGGCTTCCTGTCGGATGGCGGCTTCTCGCGGTTCTATTTCGTGGTGGCCGGCGTGTTCGCCGTGGCCGTTGCGATTTCGATTGCTGGCCTGGCGTTTCGACGGTTCGTGATTCGTCCCAAATGGCTGGAGCCGCTCTCGCCGGAATCGGGACTGATCGCGTTCCTGATTTTCGCGTTGATGATCACGTACCTGGCCCGCTTCTGGGTGGCAGAAGGAAGCGCGGCGGGGTGGGCAGTGTGGTGGGCGCATACGCTCGTGCTCCTGCTTTTCCTGCCGCTGATTCCGAGTACGAAGCACATGCACCTGGTGCTCAGCCCGCTGACGGTGTTTCTCGAGCGCGACGGCTTCAGTAAGATTCCACCGCTGGTCGGTGACGAGGATTTCGGGCTCGACACGGGCCAGGACCTGACGCAGATTGCTGCCCTGCAGGCATTTACGTGCGTGGAATGCGGCCGTTGCACCGAACATTGTCCGGCTAACAACACCGGGAAAATTCTCAACCCCAAAGAAATTATTCTGGGCACGCGTCAGTATCTAAAAGAGTTTGGGCCGAAGAGCGCGGAGCCGCTGCTGGGGAAGCATCTTTCGATGGAGGCGGCGTTTCAGTGCACGACGTGCGGCGCTTGTGAGTTTCAGTGCCCGGTCGGCATCCAGCACTTGCCGCTGATCGTGGGATTGCGGCGCGGCGCGGTGAACACCGGCAAGTGGGAGAACAGCCACGGCGGCGAGCTGTTCGTGACTTTGGAACGTCAAGGGAATTCCCTTGGATTTCCGCCCTCCGATCGCGAGAAGTTCATCGAGAAAAGCGGCCTGCCGTACTTTGATGGGACACAGGACTACTGCCTGTGGATGGGCTGCCTGGGTTCGTTCGATCCGAATGGCCGGAAGATTCTGCTGGCTTTCGTCGAGGTGCTGCGTCACTTGAAGATCAGCTTCGGCGTGCTGCGACAGGAAAAGTGCAACGGCGATCCGGCGCGGCGGCTGGGCAACGACTATCTGTTCGGTGAGCTGGCGCAATCCAATCTGGAGCAGATTCGCGAAGCGGGAGTGAAGAAGATGGTTTCAATTTGCCCACATTGCGTGCGTACCGTAGGAGTGGACTGGAAGGAGCATGGCGGGGCGGTTGACATCGAACACCACAGCGAATTGATCGCCCGGTATCAGGATCGTTTGCCGCTGGATCGAGACCAGCAAAAGAGCATGGTATTTCATGACGCCTGTTATCTGGGACGGTATCGCGGCGTGTATGACGAGCCTCGCGATGTAATCGCCCGTTTCGGGCAAGTAGTGGATCCGCCGCGAGCGCGCGAACGCGGCTTCTGCTGCGGCGGTGGCGGAGGGCTGATGTTTCTGGGCGAAGAGTCTGGTAAACGCATGAACCTCGATCGCGCCGAGGAGTTGGTGGCGACGGGAGCGAGTGTGGTGGCCGCCGCTTGTCCGTTCTGCAATTCCATGCTGCGGGATGGCTTGGCTGCGGCTTCGCAGACGCCGCCGGAGTTGCTGGACGTGGCGCAGATTGCCGCGGCGGCGATTGCGAAGAAGGCGGATGGCGTCTAAAGACCCTGGGTACCGTGTTCGGACAGCCGAGGGCGGCTGTCCCTGCGTGTTTCTATGTGCCCCCGCGTTACCACTTTTTGAAGATTACAAATACCGCACCGACGATCAGGGTGAAGCCGACGTAGTAGTTCCACTTCAGCTCCTGGTGAAAGTAGAGGGTTGAGAAAACGGCAAATACGCTGAGCGTGATTACTTCCTGAATGGTCTTAAGTTGCGCGACCGTGAATTCGTACGAGCCGATGCGGTTGGCCGGGACTTGAAAACAATATTCCGCGAATGCAATCAGCCAGCTGATGACAATGACCTTGAAAAGCGGCGCTGAACGATACTTCAGGTGTCCGTACCAGGCGAAGGTCATGAAGATGTTGGAACAGGTCAGGAGCAGAATTGTTCTCATCCTTATTATGTTGCCAGATGAACTATTTTGTTGCCCAAGCAGATGACTTTGTCCAATATGCCTGCGTCAGAAGTGATGCAGGTGCGGATCTGGAAGCCAGGTCAGCTGCGCCCGATCTTTACGAGTACGAAAACGATCGCACAGACGACGAAGTCGACCAGCAGCCCCCAGTCTTCTATAAACAGCGAATGGCGCATGACGCGGGGAAACTGAGGCATGAGCAGGAAATAAATGGCGTTGCCGGCGAGCACGGCCACGAGCGCATTCAGGAAATTGCCGAATGTGGTGCGCTTGGCCATCGATTCTTTTCTGCCATCCATTTCTGCCCCCTGTCCGGCAACCGGCGGTTGAGTTCCTGCTAACATCCCTTGAGATGCTGGAACCGTCTACACCTGTGCAGTATGTGAAAGGCATAGGCCCGCGCCTGGCCGAGGTGCTCGCCGCTAAGGGCATCCAGACCGTGGACGACCTGCTTCATTATCTGCCCTTTCGCTACGAGGATCGCCTGAACCCCCGCTCGGTTGCCGAGTTGCGCGCCGGCGAAATGGCTACCGTCGTCGCCGAAGTGCGCAATTCCGGCTTGTTTCGGACGCGCCGCATGCCGATTTTTCAGCTCACGGTGGGCCAGGGCCGAAGCCGATTGAAGTGCCTCTGGTTTAACGCCACTTATTTGCAAGGCCGGTTTCAGCCCGGGCAAATGATCGCGCTCTACGGCAAAGTTGAAGCCGACCGCGATGGGCAGTTGCAGATCATGCAGCCGCAATTTGAAATTCTGGGAGACATCAACGAAGAGGGCGGCGCCGATGAAGCGGAGAAGAAGGCCGCCGCATCGCTCGAGATCGGACGAATTGTTCCCATCTACGAATCCGCCGGCCAGGGCAAGCTGACGCCGCGCTGGTTTCGGCGGATTATCCGCTTCGCCCTGGAGAATTTGAATCCCGATTTCCCCGATCCGATCCCGGCGGCCGTGCGGGCACATCTCAGCCTGGCATCTCCGCGTCAAGCTCTGTGGCAGGTGCATTGGCCGGAGGCCGGGGAAAGCTTTGCCGATCTGCAATCGTCGCGCACGCCGGCGCACATCCGGCTGATTTTCGACGAACTGTTCTTCATCGAACTGGGGCTGGAGTTGCGGCGCCGCGAGCAGAAAGCGCAAACCGGTATTGCGTTCCAGATCAACGATGCCGCGCGGCAGGCGATCAAGAAGATTCTGCCCTTTCATCCGACGGCGGCGCAGAAGCGCGTACTCAAGGAGATTGCGACCGACATGCAAACGCCTTACCCTATGCGGCGTTTGCTGCAGGGCGATGTCGGCTCGGGCAAAACGATTGTCGCTTTCGAGGCCGCGATCATCGCTATCGAAAACGGCTATCAGGTCGCGTTCATGGCGCCGACCGAGATTCTGGCGCAACAGCATTATTTTTCGGCACGGCAGATTCTGGAAAAGGCCGGTTACCGCATCGTGCTGCTCACCGGCTCGCTCGAGCTGGACCGAAAGCGCGACGTGCGGCGTCACATTGCGCAAGGCAACGCGCAGTTTGTGATCGGAACGCACGCGCTGATTCAGGATCGCGTGGAATTCGAAAACCTCGGCCTGGTTATCGTGGACGAGCAGCACCGCTTCGGCGTAATGCAACGGCTGAAGCTGATGAAGAAAGAAGGAGGTGGGACGAACACGAGCCTTCGGGCGGACGGGGCAGAGCCCCGTCCCCACACAAATGCCGAGCCTGACGTGCTGGTCATGACCGCGACGCCCATCCCGCGCACGCTTGCGCTTACTCTTTACGGGGATCTCGATGTCTCTGTGCTGGACGAGCTTCCGACGGGACGCACTCCGATCGTCACCAAAGCGGTGCCCGACGAGCGCGCGGCTGACGTGTGGGAGTTCGTGCGCCGCGAAATTGCCGCTGGCCATCAGGCCTACGTTGTCTATCCCGTGATCGAAGAAAACGAAGAGCGCGAACTGAAAGCGGCCGAGCAGATGCATCGGCAACTGCGCGAGAAGATTTTTCCGAATCTGCACGTCGGACTGCTCCATGGCCGGCTCGATGCCGACACCAAAGAGCGCATCATGCGCGAGTTTCAGCGCGGCGAGATCGAGATTCTCGTGGCCACCACGGTGATCGAAGTGGGCGTGGATGTTCCGAACGCAACCGTGATGGTGATCGAGCACGCCGACCGCTTCGGTCTGGCGCAGCTGCATCAGCTGCGCGGACGCATCGGACGCGGGGCGGCCAAATCATATTGCGTGCTCATGCACGGCGGCAAAGTCTCCGAAGAAGGTCAGCGCCGCCTCGATGCGATGGCCCGCACCAATGACGGCTTCCAGATCGCCGAACTTGACCTTGAACTGCGCGGCCCCGGAGATTTCTTTGGCACGAAGCAAGCCGGCATCCCGAGTTTCCGCGTGGCGAATCTGATCCGCGACCGCCAGTTGCTCGAAGCCGCCAAGCGCGAGGCTGCATTCGTTGTGGCCGGGCCAACCGCGGATTTGTCACAAGAAGAAATCGCGCGCGCGCTGAAAGCGATGCGCACGCGCTGGTCGTTGAGCTACGGTCTGGCGGAAGTGGGGTAGGAGGCCTTGCAGGGCAAAAAGGCGTTGCCCAGCGCTCAGACGCAGGAGCGGAAAGTTGAAATGGTAGGCCCGAATGGACTCGAACCATCGACCTCTTCCGTGTCAAGGAAGCGCTCTAACCAGACTGAGCTACGGGCCTACAGGAGAATGGCTGCCAATTAATTCTACGGGCGGCGGGCTAATCCGGCAACGTTTCGGCAAAATTAAAACCCTAAAACCCATATTTTTCCGCCAAATTGGTCACTTCTCGCGGTGGAAACGGTAGCGCCCTCCTTTGTCTTTGGCTACCTGCTCGGCTACTTTCAGAAATGCCCGGCCCGCGTGCGACAACGCGGACTCCTGCCGATACACCAAGCGCAGCTTACGCTGGAAATGAAGGTCGCTCACCGGAACGCGCACCAGGTCGCCCCTGGCGATCTCGTTCTCGACGCTGATTTCTGGGACTAGCGCGACTCCGTTGCCCATGCACACGAAGCGCTTGATGGCCTGCAGCGTCGGGAGTTCCACGTCCATGTGCAGCGGAGTCTTGTGGTGCTGGAAGGCTTCGATCACCTTGTCGCGATAGGGTGAGGTGACAATATGTGCCACGAACGACTCGGCGCCTAGCTGACGAACGCTGACTTCGCCCGCCGAAGCCAGGGGATGGCCGGGCGGCACGACAAAGACCAACTCGTCCAGATACACGACCACTGATTTGAGTTGCGGCTCCTGGGGATCGTAGGAGAGGACTCCCAGCTCCACATCGTGCTTGAGCACGTCATCGGGGATGTGGCTGCCGAGCGAACGGCGCACCGTGATTTTGATCGCGGGATGCAGGCGTCGAAACTCGGCCAGCACCGGCAGAAGATAGAGCGAGGTGAATTCGTTGGCGGCGATCGAGAGCCTGCCTTTTTGCAACTCGCGCAGCTCTACCAAAGCCTCTTGTGCATCCTGGCGGAGGTTGACCAGCTTTTCGGCGTATTCCTGCAGTACACGGCCGGCATCGGTGAGCACGCCCTCGCGCGAGGAGCGGTCAAAGAGCGGCTCGCCAAGTTCAAGTTCCAGCTTGCGGATGGTCTGGCTGACTGCGGACTGCGTGCGAAAAAGCTTTTCCGCGGCGCGAGAGAACCGACGCTCGCGGGCTACGGTGAGGAAGACTTCGAGTTGAGAAATTTCCATTAGGTCGTACTCCAAAGGATTGGGGAGACGCAAAAGGATCGCGTCATCGGGTGATCGGGCCATCGGGTCATTTCAAAACCCGACGACCGGCAGGGGAATGCCTGAACGGGCTGACGCGCCTGCAGCGCATTTGTCAATTGCTGAGCTTTCATAAGTACTTCTTATACTATTACTAGTGCTAATGTTATGACAATAATAATAAACTTTTCTTTGACCGCTCGCGGTCGATAGATTACATGCAGGCGTTTCCAGCAGGAGGTTCCGAGAGATGGATCGGTCGCGCATCACTATCTTCGATACGACGCTTCGTGACGGCGAGCAGTCACCGGGCTGCAGCATGAGTGTTCCGGAGAAGTTGCGGCTTGCCCAGCAACTGGACCGGCTTGGTGTCGACGTGATTGAGGCGGGATTCCCGATCGCCTCCGATGGCGACTTTGAAGCCGTGCAAAGCATCGCGGCTTCAGTGCGCCGCCCGATCATTGCTGGCCTGGCGCGCGCATGCAAGCCCGATATCGACCGGGCCTGGCAGGCATTGCAGGGCGCGGCTCATCCGCGCATTCACGTTTTTCTTGCGACCTCCGACATTCATCTGAAGTACAAACTGCGTATCAGCCGCGAGCAATGCCTGGAACAGGCACGCGAAGCGGTACGCCACGCGAAATCTTTGTGTGCTGATATTCAGTTCTCGCCCGAAGATGCGACCCGTACAGACATTCCGTTTCTCTGCCAGGTTGTTGAGGCAGTCATTGCAGCGGGAGCGACTACGGTCAACATTCCTGACACGGTCGGCTACAGCATGCCCGAGGAATACGGCCAACTGATCCGCACGCTGCGGGAGAAGGTTGCCGGAATCGAGAACGTTATTATCTCAACGCATTGCCACAACGATCTTGGATTAGCGGTTGCGAACTCCCTGGCTGGAGTTCAGAACGGTGCGCGGCAGGTGGAGTGCACGATCAATGGCATCGGCGAACGCGCCGGCAATGCCTCGCTCGAAGAGGTGGTGATGGCGATGCGCGTTCGGGCGGATCGTTACCCCTACGAAACCGGCCTTGCCAGCGAGCAGCTTTACCCGACGAGCCAGACGCTGGCCGAAATCACGCGCGTGCCGGTGCAGCCAAACAAGGCCATCACCGGGCGCAACGCGTTTGCCCACGAGGCGGGCATTCACCAGGATGGGATGCTGAAGAATCCGCTGACCTACGAGATCATGACGCCGCAGTCGGTGGGCGTGCCGGATTCGCGGCTGGTGCTCGGCAAACATTCGGGGCGTCACGCGCTGGCTATGCGTTGCGAGCAACTCGGGTACAAGTTCGAGCGGCGGGAACTGGACGAAATCTATCGCCGGTTTATCGTTCTTGCGGATCGCATCAAGCGCGTGCAGGACAGCCATCTGCTGGAGTTGATCCGCGATTTTGCTGGCAGCGGGTTTGCAGCGCCCAAGTTTCCGCCGGCCGCCGCGGCTATTCCGCCGCTGGCGCGAGCCGCCTCTGCCGTTGCCGCAGGCCATGAATCGTACACCGGACATTTGCCCTCCCCGAACCACGCGCTCCGCGCCAATGTCTTTGGCGAGCATCACGAGCAGGAAGACTACCTGTGGGGAGTTTGATAGGGCCGGCATTCGCCTCCCGCTCTTAGCGGCCCAGGTTTAGCGTCCTGAGTTTAGCGTCCGGGTTTTCACCTTTCCGCGTCGTCCTGTATCCTGATCCGGCACAGAGCGAGGATCGCATGCGACTCCGCATCATTTCTCTTCCTGGTGATGGCATCGGCCCCGAAGTTACTACGCAAGCCATTCGTGTGCTCCACGAAGTCGCGTCGGCGTTTGGCCACACCCTCGAGGTGGACGAAAAAGAAATCGGCGGGGCGGCGCTTACGAAGTTCGGCGATCCCTTGCCGGACGGCACGCTTCAGTCCTGTCTTGCCGCGGATGCAGTTCTTCTGGGAGCGGTCGGCACTCCAGCTTTCGATCACAATCCTCGCGAACTCCGCCCCGAAGCAGGGCTGCTACGGCTTCGGCAGGAATTGGGAGCGTTTGCGAATTTACGGCCAGCGGTCTTTTATCCTGCGCTCGCCGCGTGTTCACCTTTGCGGTTTGAGATGGTTCAGGGAACGGACATTCTGATCGTGCGCGAACTTCTGGGTGGCTTGTATTTCGGCCAGCCTCGTTCGATTGAGGGTCAGGGTACTTCGCAGCACGCATACAACACCATGCGCTACAGCGTGCCTGAGGTCGAGCGCATTGCGTGCGTTGCCTTCGAGCTCGCGCGCGGGCGACGGCAGCGTGTGCTCTCCGTGGATAAAGCGAACGTGCTCGAGTGTTCGCGGCTGTGGCGCGAAGTGGTGACTCGCATTAGCGCCGGCTATCCCGATGTTCAGCTTTCGCATATGTACGTCGACTCGGCGGCGATGTCACTGGTTCTCAAACCGACGCAGTTTGACGTGATTCTGACGGAGAACATGTTTGGCGACATTTTGTCCGATCAGGCAGGCGGCGTGGTGGGTGCGCTGGGACTGCTGGCTTCGGCGAGCATTGGCGGGCCGGTTGGATTATACGAGCCGGTGCACGGCTCGGCTCCGGACATTGCCGGCAAGGGTATCGCCAATCCGTTGGGCGCGATTTTGTCGGTGGCGATGATGTTGCGTTATACGTTCAAGCTCCCTCGGGAAGCCGAATGCGTGGAAGCCGCAGTCATCTCGGTATTGAACGCTGGCCTGAGGACGCCGGATCTGGCGCGCTCGGGCGAGCGAGTGATCACGAGCAGTGAGATGGGCGAGAAGATTACGGAGTGGGTGCACTCAAGTGCCGATACAAATGTCAGAGTCGCTTCGCGAAATTGAAACGCCGAGCCATTCAAGTAGAGCTTGGCAGCGACAACGATTCCGGAAATGCTCTACAATCATCTCGGGGTGAACTTTCCGCACGCGTCTAGTGTTGGGGAGCGGGTTGCCGAGTTTGGAACCCGAATTACTTCCGTAACCTTTCCCGATGGGACTGCCCACATCACAATGGAGCCAAAAGCTTAATGGAACAGGCAAATGGTTACCAAGTGTTCCAATCCGTCATGCTCGGCTTCCTTCCGGTTCCTTCATTGCGGCAAACTATTCCACTTCGAAAAACGCCCTCAGCCCACTGACAACGACGCGGCCATACGCAAGCCTGCAAACAGTGCGGAGATGTACTGGCTTTGCGAGATATGTGCGGCCGAATTCACGTTAGCCGCTGATGCGGAGCGCGGCGTTCGTGTCGTTCCGCTGGCGCGCCGGGCATTTCGAGCAGCCTCATAGCTTGCCGGGAGAAGTCATGGCCTCTGAATTGTAGGCGCCGCTGATCGAGTTCCAGCGGATGCGCACAACGTCGCCGAACATGCGCAGGCCGTCGCGGAACGGATGAAGGCGCGTGCCTTCGCTGTGCGCCCAGACGACTGGGACCTCCTTCACTACCAAACCCATCTTCCTCGCCAGGAACAGAATTTCGGGATCGAAGCCCCAACGCTCAATTCTCTGCAAAGGAAAAACGCGTCGTGCAGCGTCGCGCCGAAAGGCCTTGAAGCCGCATTGCGTATCCGCAAAATTCAGCCCGAGGATCACACGCAGCACAAGATTGAAGATGCGGCCGAACAACTGGCGGTAGAGCGGCTGCCGCTCGGTTTGCAGTTCGGTGCGGAGCCAGCGCGAGCCGATGGCGATATCGGCGCCTTCGGCGATGGCATCGAAAAGGTGTTGCGCCTCGGTCATGGGCGAGGAAAGATCGGCGTCGGTAAACAGGCAGAGGTCGCCACGTGCATCCAACATGCCAGCGCGGACGCTGAATCCTTTGCCGTGGTTTTCGGGGTTGTCGATCAGCCGGATTTGCGGATGGCGCATGTTGTATTCCCGGATGATGGCTGTCGTGTCGTCGCGCGAGCCATCGTCGACGACGATGATCTCCACGTTCCAACCCTGCTGCTCGGAATAGCGCAGTACCTCATCGAGAGTCGGGCGGATGCGGCCGCTTTCGTTGTAGGCGGGGATGATGATGGAGTAGGCCGGAGTCAAAGGTTTCAAGTTTCAAAAGTTTCAGAGTTTCAAAGTGACGCCAGAGTTTCTACCACTTTCAAGCCTTGAAACTCTGAAACTTTGAAACCTAGTAGCTATGCTACCTGACGGCGCTTGTCGAGCAAGAGGAAAAATTCGTCGACCAGCTCTTCATCCCAGAGGCCGGCTCTTGCTTCTTCGCGCATGGTGAACGCGGCTTGCTCGTGCGGGAGGGCCTTCTTGTAGGGACGATCCGTGCGCAGCGCGTCGTAGACGTCGACGACCTGCAGAACGCGTGGCAGGAGCGGGATCTCGCTGTTCTTCAGGCCGTCGGGATAGCCGCTGCCGTCCGAATGCTCGTGATGATGGCGAATAATGGGCAACACCAGCCGCAGCGACTTCAGCGGGCGGCAGATCGTCTCGCCAACCACCGGATGCTGCTTCATGATTTTCCATTCCTCCGGGGTCAAGTTGCTGCCCTTTTTTAGAACCTCATCGGGGACGCTGATTTTTCCGAGATCGTGGAGATAGCCGCCGCGGCGGAGAGCGACCACGCAGTCGTCATCGAGTCCGAGATAGCGGCCGAGTTCGCTGGCGTCGCGAGCAAGGCGCTCGCAGTGGCCTTCCGTGTAAGGATCACGCGCTTCGACGCTCAAGCCCAGTGTGCAGAGTACGGATTCTGCCGTTTCGAGTTCGTCGGTGAACTCCTTCAGCTTCAAAAGCGACTTGACGCGCGCAAATAGTTCCTCGGCGCTGATGGGCTTGGTCAGGAAATCGTCGGCCCCGGCCCCGATGGCCCGCAGGCGGTCTTCGTGGGCGTCGAGGCCGGTGATCATCACGATCGGAATGAGGCGGGTTGCGGGATCGTCCTTGAGCTCGTGGCAGAGTTCGTAGCCCGTTTTGCCCGGCATGACGACGTCGAGCAAGATAAGGTCGGGCGGATCGCTACGAATCTGCTCTTCCGCATCGGCAGCACTGGGTACGATGGAAGCCTGATAGCCGCGCGTGGCGAGCAACTCCCGCAGGAGTTCGGCATTCAGCCGGTGGTCGTCCACCACCAAAATAGACTGTTTGCGACGGCCGGACACCACCTCCCCCATAGCAGAGTAAGAGTTGGAGCGTGGAGAAAGGGTTGTCCGTGGGCGACGCGGCGGGACGTTCATTACACGACCTTGCGGTAATTCTAGCCGATATCGCGTCGCGCTGATGGTCAAAACTGAACAATTTCGGTGTTCATCTGTCATGGCGGGCCACGCAAAGTGGTGCAAGGCTTTTAGAATGAATCTCCGCAAACTTTTGCCGTTGTTCTTTATTCTCGCGATTGCCTGCGAGTGCTCTGCCGCTTCGAAGCCGCATGTCATTGCGTTCGGCAAGTGGACAGCTGCCAAATGGCCGAACGCGACGGGAGAAAAGCTGCTCGACTTAAGAGTGCGGCCGTTATTTGTGGACGCGCGGCTCAAGGAGTACACGACGGGCAATCCACACGAACTGACCGACCGGCTGTTTGTGGTGCGGCGCGCATTCCGCATCAATGACGCTCTGCCGACCGAAACCGCCAGCGCCGCCAGGTGGCAATGGCAGCGCGGAGGTTGGCTGCTGGTCGATCGGCTGACCGGGCGGATTTCGCAACTGAACCTGCCTGAATTCGATCCTTTCTATTCGACGGCGAGCTGGTATCGCGACTACGTTGCGTACTGCGGCGTTTCCGACGACGGCAAGACACTCTATGCGATGGTGGCGCAGGTGGGACGCCGCAAACCGATCCTGAAAAAAGATGTGGGCGAGCCGGGAGGGGACGACGATCCGGATTCAGAGTGCCCTCCTCCAGCCTGGGAGCGCAGTCCGATGCGCGTAACGTTCGTCCCGGATGTGGACCAGAAGGTCGTGTTCTCGATCCGCAACCGCGTAGTAGATGTGGTGAACGACGCGGAGGAGGCGGAGGAGTGAGAACCGGTCGGTAGTGGTCAGTGATCCCCAGTAGCTGGGACCGCACTCCTTGCGGCGAAAGCGGGTGTCTATAATCGGAAGCGGACGGACTCGGCGGGGTGTCTGCCGCCGGGGGACAATCGCTTGCAACCATCTCAGGGTGTTCGCCTCGAGCTCTTTCATTCTTCTGCCAAACGCACGTTCGTGCTGTGCCTGCTGCTAGTGGGCGCTACGCTGGCGCTTTACGCTCCCGTTGCGCAAAACGATTTCGTCAACTTCGATGACGACGTCTACATCATCAACAATGGCCATGTGCGAGCAGGGCTGACCTGGGACGCGGTGAAGTGGTCGTTCACCACATTCGAGGGGGGAAACTGGGACCCGCTGACGTGGCTATCGCACGCTCTGGATTGCGAATTATTCGGGCTGCACGCGGCAGGACATCATCTCGTCAGTGCGCTGCTGCATGCGTTGAATGTGGCGATTCTGTTCTGGCTGCTGCAAACGGCAACCGGATTCACATGGCGCAGTCTGGCGGTAGCCCTGCTTTTTGGGTTTCATCCGATCAATGTAGAGTCGGTCGCGTGGGCCGCAGAGCGGAAGAACGTGCTCAGCATGCTCTTTTTTCTGCTGGCATTCGCCGCCTACGGATGGTACGCGCGGCGTCCCGGGGTGCGCCGGTACAGTCTGGTGTTCTTGCTGTATTCGCTGGCGCTGATGAGCAAGCCGCAGGTGATTACGTTTCCATTTCTTCTCCTGCTTTGGGATTACTGGCCGCTGGGCCGGGTGGCCCGGCTTCCGATAAACGGTTCTCAAGTTGATCAACATACAGAGAAATTTTCCGCACAGTGGCTGGTGCTGGAGAAGGTGCCCCTGTTTCTGCTCTCGGCGGCTGACGCTGTCATCACGGTTTTTGCGCAACGCGCCGGGCACGCTTTGCGCACCGCCTCGGAGTACAGCCTGCTGAATCGCACAGAGAATGCGTTGATTTCCTACGTGCGCTACCTGGATTTGGCGGTTTGGCCTGCCAAACTGGCGGCGCTGTATCCGCATCCGGAGAAGCTGTTTGCCGTTTGGCAAGTGGCGGGCGCAGCGGCGATTTTGCTGTTGGTGACGACGGCGGTATTGGCAGGGAGCCGCCAGCAGCCCGCGTTCCTGGTGGGGTGGTTGTGGTTTGTGGGATCGATGTTTCCCATGATCGGGCTGGTGCAGGTAGGCGGGCACGCGCTGGCCGATCGCTTTGCGTATATCCCATTCATTGGGCTGTTCGTGATGGTGGTTTGGGGCGCGTCCAATTGGGGGGAGCGGCGCGGGATTGCGGCAGAATGGATGGTAGGAGCGACGGCGCTTGTGCTGATTGCGCTGGCGGTGACGACGCATCGCCAGATCGGCTATTGGCGTGACTCTCCGACATTGTGGTTGCGGGCGCTGGCAGTGACCGAGAACAACTTCTTGGCCCACGACACCATGGCGCGCTTGCTGGCGGAACACGGCCGCGAAGAGGAAGCAGCCGTTCATCTGCGGGCCGCGTTGGCGATCAAGCCCAACGACGTGGTGGCATTGCTGAATCTGGGAAATTATGAATATGAGCACGGAAATCTTCCTTCGGCGATCGGACGGTATCAGTTTGTGGCCACATATGCGGCGGACAGGGAGCTAAAGGGGGCTGCCTACGGCAATCTGGGCTCGGCTTATCGTCAGCTTGGCCAGTATCAAGAATCCAGACGCTGTTACGAGGAGTCGCTGCGCCTGACGCCGGGGCGCGTGATGGCGATTGTGGGCATGGGGCTGCTTGCGGAGCACGACGGCGATTTTGCCGAAGCGATTCGGCGATTCTCAAATGCCATGGCCATGCAGCCCAACGACGTTGGATATCTGCTGCTGGCCGGGGCGCTGGAGCGGGCCGGCGACATGACAGCAGCTCAAGCGGCGCGGCAGCAGGCGCGCCGGATGTCTTCCAACCTGGATGAGGCACAGAAAGAAGCTGACGCGCTGGTGGGAGCGAAATAGCGGAGGCGGCGTGTCCGCTGCCGTTAACTCGGAACATTGTCTTCTTCCCGCATGGTTGATGGTGAACGACGCGGAAGAGGCGGAGGAATAGCGCACCTCGGCGAGGCGATTTTTCAGTTGGTATATTGGGGCCTTCTTTCACACGCCTGGATTGTGCCGGGAGGCAAGCCGTCGTTAGCGGAGTCAGATTTTTTGCCGGAGGCAGGTTTCTTGGGAGCATTTTCGCCGCGCTTTGCGAATTCGATCGCAAGCTCACGCTCGTGTTCGACTGCGTCAGGAGTCAGGCCGTAAGAGCGGGCGCGGTAGAAGATCCCCCGCGCGAGATCCAGTTCCGGAGTCGCTACTGGCTCGTTGTCGTAGAGATGCTTACCCATTTCCACGAGCGCGTTCAGGTCGCGCTGGACTTGTGCTTCGGAGGGCCCGTCTTTCTTGCGGCGGCTCGACGGGCGGTTGTTGGCGGGAGCCGAGGAAGCCTGCGCGGAGGATGGCGCTGTTTCTGAATGCGGAGTCATTTCGAGCGGGGTATCGGCGACTCTGTCGGGATCGATTACGACCTGCGCCGGTTGGGGCTTTTCCTGGCCCATGCGCTTTAAGTTCGAAGAAGCGATCTGGCTGGCGTAGAGGAGCAGGCCCGCGGTTTTTGGCTCGATTCGTTTTTGCACCAGCAGTTGCATGATCTGGCGGATGACGACCTGAATGGAGTGGGCGTCTTCGAGGACCGGCATCACGAGACGAGGGTCGTCATACCACTCGCCTTCGAAGCAGAGCGAGTAGGGTTGGGGACGGTTCTCCTGATGGTAGTAACAGAATTTCTGGTTGCGGAGAGCGGGCGAGCCGCATTGTGCGCCGCTGGTGTGGATGTGTTGGCAACGAGCTGCCTGATTTGATTGCATCTTATTAACTCCTTGATTAGTAGTTCTCGGTTCTCAGTTCTCAGTAAATGCGGTATGAGTGCGGTTTTGGGGATACCCCTCCCCCTGGCGGTCTATTGGAATCAAGACTTTGGCGCATGTTGGCCGGTAAAGTCTTGAGGCGTAGGGGGTTATTGGTAAAGTCTTGATTCTTCATCGCTTAGTACTTGATTTCCTGATTTCCCCATGTTTCAGTTGGGCTGCCGGCGCTTACGCCTGCTCATTCGCAAGGAGGCGCGAAGGATATCGGCTCCCGAGTTCTTGCTCGGGCGCTCAAATTCCGACAGCAAGGTTGATCAATTTTTGCGCTTAATTGTTGGGTTGTCTATGACGTGGGACACATTGAATTTGTGATGAATTGATTCCCGAAATGGGACGGGCTGGGCGAGGGTGCAGGTGATGAGTTTCCCTCTTGCAAAAGGCGCAAGGGTGGGGCAGCTAGCAGTTCCGCCAACCCCGCCTACGAGAAAACGAAGTTGCCGAGGAAGAGAAGGCTGCGTAGCCTATGATGGTTGTGAGCCGCCAGCTCTCAGCGGAGTTCCGCGCAACGTTATGGCGATTTAGGGGCTCATTATGCGGAGATTCACCGGAGTCACGACGTTCCTCCTTGTCTCAATTACGCTCAATATTGGCATTCAGTGTCATGCACAAGCCACCAAAGTCAATGCTGACGATTTGATGGACATTGTGGTCGACATGAAAAGGGCTGCGGCAGCCGCCGACAAACTTGCGTCGGACGGTTCAAAATATTGTCGCTGGGGCTCCGCTGCGCTCGACGCATCCGACTTGAACTTTGCCGTCTCCCGATTCCTCTTGAATCATGGGTCGATTGTTCCTGAAGACATTTCGGCGTCAAAGATGTGGCACGTCGATTCCGTAGCCGGTGACCTCATCAATCACCTGGAGATGGGGCTGCAAGAGTGCAATATTGGAGTCCAAGTCAGTCGTGACGCTCGCGACGTAGCCGTCGCGGGCAAGCCTGTGCTGTTGCGGTTTATCGACGCTAGGCACAGGTTCGCCCGCCTAGCTTATGAACAGACGGCGTGGCAGGAGAGAAAACACGCCATGCCCGGCGATGCCGACGGAAATTTGCTCGTCCCAGCGGTTGATGCAAGTGAGCTTCTTGGCGCGTCGCTGGAGGTCAGGGAAGCATGGGAAAGTGCGAACAAAGTGATACTTAAGGCAGCCACGACTAAGGAATGCTCTCACTTCGATTCCTCAGGCCTCGCAGACGAGCCTGTTGAGCTGAACAAAGTCATTGACCGGCTGTCTCGTCTCACGGGCACTGACAGCTACATCCTCCCTGCGGCTGACATTTGGTTGGTAGCTATAACGGCTGAAGATCAGAAGTTCGCGGTGTTGATTCCACTTGAGGCTTGCGCCGTTTATTCGCTGGATAAAAAGAAAGCAGAGAAGGTGAGGCGCTTGACTCATATCATCGCCTGAGGGCGGCTCTAGCCAAATTCAATGCAATGGCGCTCAGGCAGACGGAATGGGAAGAACAGGTCCTCCAGAAGAAGGCGATCATTCAGGAGCAATGAGGGCAATATGGCGGGGCTGCCGACAAAATCTCTCCTACAAATGCCGCAGCCAATGCTTGAGGCCCTGGACCAGGCACCGGGGGCAACGGGTGCGGGTATATGAGCTTATACAAATACGTGCCTCCTGAAAGACTCGATGTCCTTCGAAACCTGAGCATTCGTTTTACCCAACCCGCAGCGCAGAACGACCCTTTCGAGTTTCGACCGCTCGTAGTGCGCTTCAGACGACCAGGGGTCGCGGGCCAGGAATTACTTGAGCAATGGGATAAGAAGTTCCCTGAGACCGTAGACCAGCTCGATTCTGAAAGCCAAGTCAGGCTCAAAGGATTCATGCGAAAATTCCCGGGCGCTGTCGCCGCTGTCAGGGAGTTGCGGCTGTGCCAGGCAGACAGGCAGACCGATCCAGCCACCGGGGAAGGGATCTTTCAGGAACTGAATCGGCAAGTCGGAATACTTTCCCTTAGCGAAATCCCAGACAGCTTTCTCCTTTGGTGCCGGTACGCCTCCGGCCAGAGTGGCTTTGTGTACGAGTTTGATGACAAACACCCGTGGTTCTGGGCAAAGACAGAAGCGAAGGATGACATTCATGAACTCCGAAAAGTTAACTACGTCGACGTGCCGTCTTCGTCGTATCTGTCGGAGCTTGCCGCATCCGAAGTTCTCTACAGCAAGCGCAGGAACTGGGAACATGAGCGGGAGTGGCGAATCATACGGCCATTCGTTGAGAGCTCTGAGCGCGCTGGTGAAGACTTATACCTTTTCAAAGTGCCACCGGCGGCGCTGACGGCTGTCATCGTCGGGAGTTCAGCAACTCAAGACTCCATTCAGGGGCTCGTGCAGGTAATTGCAAGTAACCCGGATCTGGCACACCTCCGGGTCGGGTGCGCGCACTATATTCCGCCCGATTGCGTGGTTGAAATAGAATACTGGCCCGGATCCGTGGCCCAAATCCGGACAGAGTTGCGCTTGGCCTAGAACGCGAAGTGGTGCAACGCTTTCACAAGAATCGGTTCTAACTGAGAACCGAGAACTGACAACTGAAAACTAGCTTCAGTCGCCCGCGGCTTCGACTGCGGGGAGGTCTTCCGCGGCGGGGCGATGGTGAATCTTGGCGCTTGTTACTAAGACCACCGAAGCCACGATGATCGCGCTGCCGATTGCTATGTAGCGGTCGATGCGTTCGTGGAGAACGAGCCATCCTAGAAAAACGGCGACTACGGGATTGACGTAGGCGTAAGTTGAGACCTTCGAGGTGGGAACGTGCTGCAAGAGCCAGATGTAGGCGGTGTAGCCGATCCAGGATCCGCAGACTATTAGATAGAAGATTGCACCTAGGCCGCGCGCGGTCCAGACGACGGGCATGTTGCGTTCGAAGGCGAGAGCGAAGGCCAGGTTGGAGAGGCCGGCGAAAACGACTTGCCAGGCTGTGGCGCTGAAAGCGTCGCCGGAGCTGGTCTTCCATTTTTTTGAGAGCACGGAACCTAGCGCCCAACTGAAGGAGCCTCCCTGGAGGGCGAGGGACCACCAGAATTCGCGGCGGCCGAAGGCAGTGTGCTGGAAGAGAGTGGGCCAGATGAGGACGACTACGCCGAAAATTCCGATGATGAGGCCGATTTTGCCGCGGCGGGAAATGTGATGGTCGCCGAGTAACAGACTGTCGAGGACGAGGAACCAGAGCGGGCTGACCGCAACCAGGAGCGCGGCGAGGCCGGTCGGGACGATTTGCTCGGCGTAGGAGAGAGTGAGATTGCCTCCCATGAGCAGCAGGATTCCGACGGCCGCGCAGTGGGCGAGTTGGCGTGAGGAGAAACGGACTTGGCGTCCGGTGACGGCGCAGTAGGCCAGCATGGCGAGACCGGCGACGAGGAAGCGTGCGGCGCACATTTTGGCGGGTGGAATCTGTTCGACCGCTATGCCGATGCCTAAGTAAGTCGAACCCCAGAAAACGTAGACCAGGCCAAAGGCTAGGATGATCTTCCATTGGCTGGTGGACGAAGTGGTCATAGGAGTGGGCGCGGGAAAACTCAGGATAGCAGAGGGGAGAGGTCATCCGGGCTTACTTAACGGAGGACATGCCCATTCCGCTGAGAATTTTGTTCGCGGCTTCAGTGCCGGAGCGGACGCAGTCTGGAACGCCGATGCCGTTGAAGCCATTGCCGGCGAGGGCCAGGCCGGGGAGCCTGGTGCGCAGGGCTTCGATGCGCTGGAGGCGTTCGAGATGGCCTACGGAATACTGGGCCATGGCGGCGCGCCATTTGTAGACGCGGGTGAAGAGGGGTTGGGCGTCCAGAGCGATGATGTCGCGGAGTTCGTTGCGGACGATGGTTAGGATCTGATCTTCGGTGGAGTCGAGGATTTGTTCGTCGCGTGCTCCGCCGAGGAAGCAGCGGACTATGGCGCGATTTTCGGGGGCGCGGTGGGGGAATTTATTGTGGACGAAGGTGGCGGCCAGCATGCGGCGTCCGGCGCTGCGCGGGACGAGGAATCCGAAACCGGGAGGGAGGGAGCGGCGGACTTTTTCGTCGTAGCCGAGCGTGACGGTGACCGAAGAGCTGTAGTTGATGGCGGCTAGTTCGGCGGCTAGATTGGCGTCGGCGGATTCGAGCACGGCGGCGGCGGCGCGGGCGGGGGCGGCGACGATGACGGCATCGAAATGATCGGGCGTTTTTTCGGCAGGCTGGTATCCGGCGGAGACGGTCCAGCCGTTGTTTTGCGGGATCAGAGATTGCACGGGCGTGGATGTGCGGAGGGTCGCGGGATCGAGGCGGGCTACGAGGGCGTCGACCATTTGCTGCATGCCTTCTTTGAGCGAGGTGAATAGCGGGCGGGGCGGGGCTTTTGTAGCGGTCGCCATTTTCTTTCGGGCGGCCAACATGGCGCGGCCCAGGCTGCCGTGTTTGGATTCCATGTCGGCGAAGCGCGGGAGCACGGCGCGCACGCTGAGGTCGGTCGCTTCGCCTCCATAGACGCCGGAGAGGAGCGGATCGGCGAGCAGGTCAACCATCTCCGATCCGTAGTGACGCTCGACCATCTGGGCCACGGTTTCGTCGGCTTCGGCCTTATGAGGAGGATGGAACCACTCGGCGGCCATGCGCATTTTGGTGCGAAGCGAGAAAAGCGGCGAGAGCACCGTCGGCAGAATCTTGGTCGGCACCATGAACATGAGGCCGTCGGGCATGACGACGAGCTTGTTCTTGACCACGATATAGGTTTTGCGGTCGGCGTCGTTCGAGCCGATGAGTTGGTCGCCCAGTCCGATTTTGCGGCAGAGGTCGGCGGCCCAGGGTTTTTCGGTGAGGAAGGAATCGGGACCGGCTTCCATGAGGCACCCGTCTTCTTTAATGCGGTCGGTGACCATGACTCCGCCGAGGCGCGGAGCGGCTTCGAAGAGAACGTAGTCGATCTTTGAGTCGGACGTTGTTCCGGATTGCGCGCCGGACTGGCGTTTTTCTTCAAGCGTGAACGCGGCCGAGAGGCCGGAGATTCCGCCGCCGATGATGGCGATACGTGGCATAAAGAAGCTGCGAGCTACAAGCCTTGAGCTACGAGCTTAGGCTTTCGATCCTAACGCCGACTATTTAGTTTTGCTGCGGAAAAACCGTGAAAAAAAGCCCCGGGCTCCCTCTAAGCTCTCCTTCGCTGTCTGTATCTTGGCCAAGATCTCTTCGGGTGTGCCGATCGTATCGACGGTCGCTCCCCGCTGTGCCAATTGTTGAGCGTACTCCTCGAATGCCTGTTGCAGCGTGACCTTGTTCTCAGTCTTTTCGAAGCCGACTACCTTGCCTTTCTTGATAAGAACTTTCAAGCCTTGACCGGCAGCATCCCAAAACATGTATTCGTCATTCTCGATGTCGATTGCTTCCAAGTGGTACAGAATCCTATCGAAGCCTTCAACCCGTATGACCTCGCCGTCGTCAAGACAGACATAGAGCGGGAACAGAGTTTTATCATCCATCGCGCAATCCTAAGTACGATAGTAGGCGCCCGAAATGTCCTCGCCACTAAGTGCTCATTGTTCCCACACGCCTACGAACCAAGTCCACAAGTGCCGCAGTCAACGTCTTCGATCCGTTCAGCGATTCGGCTCGCCATAGGCGCAGGCCTTCTTTTTCTGCGAACTGCTTGAAGAAGATGTCGATGTCGTAGAGCACTTCTACGTGATCGCAGAGGAAGCCTACGGGGTGAATGAACACTCCGCGGTGGCCTTTGGCTTTGAGGCCCAGAATGGTTTCTTCCACGGTGGGGCCGATCCACTGGCCTCCGGACATGCCCTGGCTTTGGAAGGCGAAGGTCCAGGCGTCGTCTGCGAGGCCCGCCGCTTTCGCTACCAACTGGGCGGTTTCTTTGGACTGGGCTTCGTAGGGATCGCCTTCGGTGATGGTGCGCGCGGGAACGCTGTGGGCGGTGAAGATGATGGGCAGCTTTCCGCCGTATTCGGCGTTGGCTTTGGCGAGCGAGGCGCGCAGGTTTTCCGCGAAGGCTTTGGATAGCAGGGGCTGGTCGTGCCACTCGTCGACGAAGTCCAGAGTGAAGGGCAGGGCGCTCTCGCCCGTGACGGTGCTGCGATAGAGGCCTACGCTGGTGCGCGAGTTTTGCGGCGCCAGGCAGATGGCGATAACTCGATCGATCTTTTGTGCCGCGATGGCTTTGACGGCGTCGGCGATGAAGGGCTTCCAGTTGCGCATGCCAACGAAGACGGGCAGTTGGAGCTCTTGCGAAAGCTGGTCGGCCTGGAGAAGAGTCCAACAGGCGAGCGGTGAGAACCCGATCAGCGAATAGCGATGGCGGATTTCTTCAACGACTTGCGGCGGGAGCGGGCGGCCTCCGGTGACGTAGCGGAGGTAGTCTGGAATCTGGTCGGGGTTGTCGGGAGTGCCGTGGGCCAGGAGGAGGACGGCGGTTTTGCTTTGATCCGCGAGGAAGGAGTTGCGCTGGTTGGCGCAATAGCAGGCGTTGCCGAGTTGAAGCGGACAGGATTGGGCGGTCATGCCGGGAATCCCTCTTGCGACGCGTGAGGCAATTTGGCGAATCGTTCTTCGCTGCTCGTGGTACTAGAGCAGCGGTTTACAGGGATGCGGAAGTGGCACGGTCGGCAAAAGGCTGCCTCAGGCGCTAAAGCGCAAGTCCATTTGGAACGGCTGAATCGGCACGAGTGGAACTCGTGCCCTTCCCGGTCGCGATCAGGCCGAATTTTCCCGCAGCGGCTAAAGCCGGTTGGGGGAGATGCGCCTTTATCGCAGCGCTGAAGCGCTGCGCCACCCAAAACCAGGGTGCTCTTAAGCGCAATCATTTCTTGGACTCCGTCGTGAACTCAGGCGTTTTGAACTCGGGCGCTTTGAAATCAGCGGAGTGGTCGCGGATGTAGGCGCAGAGGGATTTTACGTTCTCTACCGGGGTTTCGGGGAGGATGCCGTGGCCGAGGTTGAAGATGTGGCCGGGGCGTCCGGCGGCGCGGCGGAGAACGTCCTCGGCGCGGGACTTCAGCTCTTTCCAATCGGCGAACAGCAGAACGGGGTCGAGATTGCCCTGTACGGCGCCTTTGTTGCCGAGGCTCTGCCAGCCGGTATCGAGGGGAATGCGCCAGTCGAGTCCAACGACCTCGGCGCCGGTTTCCTTCATGGAAGGCAGGAGGGTCGCGGTCTCGGTGCCGAAATAGATGATGGGGACGCCGGATTTCTGCAGGCGTTTCACGAGCGCGGTCACGTGCGGCAGAACGTAGTGGCGATAGTCTTCGACGCTGAGGCAGCCTACCCAACTGTCGAAAATCTGAATCGTATCGGCGCCGGCGCGGACCTGCTCGGCGGAGTACTCGGCGGTGACGGCGACGAGCTTGGTCATCAGCTCATTCCAAGCGGCGGGGGCGGAGTACATCATCTTCTTGGTGTGGATGTAATGGCGCGAGCCTCCGCCCTCGATCATGTAACTGGCGAGCGTGAAGGGCGCGCCGCAGAAGCCGATGACGGGAAGGCGGTCGCCGAAATGTCTGCAGACGAGCTTGATGGCTTCGGAAACATAGCCGAGCTCAGAGGCGCGGTCGGTGCGCAAGCGAGTAATGTCTTCGGCGGTGCGAACGGGCTTTTCGATTTTGGGGCCTTCTCCGGCGGCGAAGTGGAAGGGAAGGCCCATGACTTCGAGGGGAAGAAGAAGATCGGCAAAAATGATGGCGGCGTCGACTTTGAGGATTTCAGCCGCTTCGATGGTGACCTGGGCTGCGATCTTCGGCTGCTTGCAGATTTCGATGAGCGAGTGGTGCTTGCGGACGGCACGGTACTCGGCCATGTAGCGTCCAGCCTGGCGCATCAACCAAATGGGAGTGCGTTCGGTGGGCAAGGCCTTGGCGGCGCGGACAAAGAGAGAGTTGGGAGCGGACATGAATCTTCCAATTTAGCATTTTTCGAGCGCGGAACGGCGGGACGCTGGCGCTCGCTTGAGTCTGCTTATTTTCGCGTGTTTCCTGAACATAGGCATGTGATGGCCGTCACTGGGCGAAGGTACGGTTCGTGGCGTATTTTACTGGACCCGACAACCGGGCAGGGCATAGCTGCTGCGGTCGCCATGCGCTTGTCAAACGGCGGGATGGGTGTAGGATGAGTCGATTTTGAACACCCACGAAAGCGATTTCCATCGAGGTCGAAAGAGCGAGGTGCCTAGTGAAACGAACGAGCTTGATTGCGTTTCTGTTGTCTTTGTTCTTTGTGGCCGGCGGTTTTGCCCAAACCATCACCCTCGGGTTCACGGTATCGAGGACGGGCTCCCTGAATGTAGATTCCCTCGAGCAGTACAGGGGATTCGAACTCTGGCGCGACACGGTGAACGCTGCCGGCGGGATCAAAGCGGGCGGCAAAAGCTACAAAGTACAGTTTGCCAGCTACGACGATGAGTCGAATTCGAAGCGCGTGCAGCAGCTTTACACGCGCATGATTCTGGAAGACAAGGCTGACTTTCTTTTCAGCCCCTACTCCTCCAGTTTGACGGCCACGGCCTCGATCGTGACCGAGCAGTACGAGAAGATCATGCTCACCACCGGCGCGGCGGAGGAGAAAACCTACAAGCTGGGCAATCAGCATCTTTACCAGATGTTCGCGCCGGCCACGCAGTACCTCACGGTGGCGCTCGACGCTTTGAAGGCGAAGGACCCGAAAGCCACGGTCGCCTTCGTTTATGAGGATGCGTCGTTTTCCGTTGCCGTAGTGACTCCGGCAAAAGCCTATGCGCAGCAGCTTGGGTTCAACGTGGTGTTCACCGAGGCCTATGCGCCCAACACCACCGACTTCAGCGCGATCATCGACAAGGTAATCGCCTCCAAGGCTACCGTTCTTCTGGGCGGCGGACATTATGCCGATGGTTCGACGCTGGCGCGGCAGCTTTACGGACACAAGGTTCCGCTGAAGATGATTTCCTTGCTGGTCGCTCCCGACAGCCCGCAGTGGGCCGAACTGGGCGATGCGGCGGTGGGGGTCATTGTGCCGTCGCAGTGGGAGCCGCAGTCCACATTCAAGGCGCAGTACGGGCCGAGCGGCGCCGACTTCGGCAAGGCCTACACCGCGAAGTACAACGCGCCGCCAAGCTATGAATCGGCTGGGGGGTATGCTTCCGGATTGGTCCTGCAACACGCCATCGAACAGGCGGGGGGAATCGACACGGATAAGGTGGCCGGGGCCCTGAACTCGACCGATATCACGACGTTCTACGGGCGCACGAAATTTTCTACGGTGGCCAGCGAACACGGCCTGCAGGTCGGGCACGCTATTGTGCTGGCGCAGTGGCAAAAGGACAAGGCAGGCAAACTGGTAAAACAGGTGATCTGGCCGCTGGCGGGCAAGAGCGCGGATTTGGTTTATCCGATCCACTGAGCGGTTGGCACAGAGTTTGATGGCGCGCGGGTGCTGCTTCCGCGTCGTTGGTCGTTCGTCGTTGGTCGTTCGCGATACAGGAATATCCGCAAGGCTCGGAGTTGCCATCGACGAAGGACTGACGACCAGCGACCGTCGGTTGTGTGCGCTGCGGCGCTGAGGTGAAACATGTCCGGCATTCTTGCCTCCATGATTGATGGTCTGCTGATCGGCTCGGTCTACGGGCTGGCGGCCATGGGCCTGAGCCTGATCTGGGGAGTCATGGACGTCATCAACCTGACTCATGGCGCCATGATTGCGCTGGGCATGTTTGGCATGTATCTGCTGTTTGGTGCGAGCGCCGCGAACCCATACCTTTTGTTGATCCCCGTGATCGCTGCCGGCTTGGTTCTGGGCATGATCGTGTACTGGCTCTCGGTGAGTTGGGTGATCGATCGCCCGCAACTGATGAGCCTGCTCTCCACATTCGCCGTCAACATGATGGTGATCGGGATTGGCACGGCCATCTGGAGTACCAGCCCTTACAACGTGAACTTTAGCCTGCCGGGCATCACCGTAGGCGCGTACACGTTCACGGGAAACCACATCGCGGCGGCGATTTCGGCGGTGGTGATCGCGCTGCTGCTGGAGCTGTTCCTGTATCGAACGCGGGCCGGCAAAGCCATTCGCGCAGTGGCAGACAACCGCGATGCTGCTGAACTGATGGGAATTTCGTCGACGCAAGTGCTGATGGTCGCGTTCGCTATTGGCATCGCGCTGGCGGCGGCTTCGGGCGCGCTGGTCTCAACGCTGTTTCCTTTTACGATCCTTTCCGGCGCTAGTTATCAACTGAAGAGTTTCGTCGTGACCGTTCTGGCTGGGCTGGGTAAGCCTTTCGGCGCGTTGGTGGCGGGCGTGCTGCTTGGGTTGCTGGAAGGGGCGGTGTCGCCGTTCATTGCCGTCAGTTGGATTCCGCTGATTGAGTTTGGACTGTTTGTTGTGGTGCTGATCCTCTTTCCGCGCGGCATTTTCGGAAGGGCAACCGCATGATGCTGCGCCGACCATTGTTCTGGCTGATTCTCCTGCTGGCGGCGGTATTCGCGTGGCTGCCGAAGCACGGCAACAACGTCGCTTTGCGCGAGGACCTGATTCTGGTTGCGGTCGCCATCATCCTGACGAGCAACCTGAATCTGATGATCGGCTACACCGGCTACGTGAACTTCGGCCACATCGTGTTTTACGGGCTGGGTGGATACGTGGGGCTATATCTGATGACGGTGCGAAGCTGGCACCTGATTCCGGCGGCGCTGACGGCCGGCGTCGCGGTCAGCGTGCTCGCGCTGCTGTTCGGGCTCGGCATTCTGCGCTTGCGCGGCGCTTATTTTGCGCTTGCCACTATTGGCGTGCTGGAAGCGGTGCAGGCGTTCGTATCAAATTTCGAGTCGTGGGGCAGATCGACCGGCATGTACGTTTCATTCGAATCGTATGTGCCGATGGGCGGGCCGAAGCATGCTCTTTGGCTCACTTACTTCCTCATCATCGGGGTGATGGCGCTGTCGCTGATGCTGAGCCTGGGGATTCGGCGATCCAAATTTGGGCTCGGCCTGTTCGCCATTCGCGAGGATGAGGACGCTGCCATTGTGCTCGGCGTGAACGCGACGCTCTATAAGGCAATTATCTACAGCGTGTCCGCATTCCTGCCTGCGGTGGCGGGCGCCCTGATGTTTTTTAAGAACGGCATGATCGATCCTTCGATCGCCTTCGAGTACATGCTCTCGCTTGAAGGAATTGTGATGCTGATGCTTGGCGGACAGGGAACGGTGGCTGGTTCAGCTCTCGGTGCCGGCCTCTATGAACGGCTGCGCTCGTACCTGCTGACTTCTCCCCGGCTCTCCGCGTTTCACCTGGTGATCGCCGGGGCCCTGCTGTTGCTGGTGATACGGCTTGCGCCCGGCGGGTTGATCGGCTGGCTCTACCGGTTAGTGCCGCGCTCTCGCGAGGTGATCGAATGACCGATCTTCTCCAAGTCCGCGGCATCAGCAAGCGTTTCGGCGGATTGCAAGCTGTCGCCGACGTAAGCTTCAATCTGGGCGAGGGCGAAATACTGGGACTGATTGGTCCCAACGGCGCTGGGAAGACGACGCTGTTCAACCTGGTGAACGGGGTTTTCAAATCCGACGCGGGAACCATTACATTTTTGGGCAAGGACATCACGGGCCGCTCGCCGGATCAAGTGGTTCATCTCGGATTGGCCCGCACGCACCAGATCGTGCGCCCACTGAGCGGCATGAGCGTGCTGGAAAATGTGATTGTCGGCGCGTGCTTCGGACGAGAGAACCAATCCATGCGGGAAGCGCGCGCTACCGCGCTCGAAGTGCTGGAACGGGTGGGCTTGGCCGACCGCGCCAATTCCTCGGCCCGCGCGCTTACGCTGGCCGGCAAGAAACGGCTTGAGGTCGCGCGCGCGCTGGCGGCGCGGCCCAAGCTTCTCCTGCTCGACGAAGTCCTGGCTGGACTGAACCCCACCGAGATCGGCCAGATGATCGCTCTGATCCTGAGCATCCGCGACGGCGGCGTCTCGGTATTCATGATCGAGCACGTGATGCAAGCCATCATGAATCTTTCCGATCGCATTGTGGTGCTGAACCTGGGACGGAAGATTGCCGAAGCTCCGCCCGCGGAAGTGGTGAAGAATGCCGATGTGGTCGAGGCCTACCTGGGCTTTCCCGACATCGTCGACAAGTTGCGAGGGGCACAATGAGCGACGTTGCCCTGGAACTGAACAGCGTCGAATCCGGCTACGGCGAAGTGCAGGTGCTTTGGGGCATATCGATCAAGGCGCGCGCCGGGCAGTTGACCACTCTGATCGGGGCGAATGGCGCGGGGAAAACCACCACGCTGCGGACGACCATGGGCAGCATTCGGCCGTGGCGCGGCCGCATTTTGCTCAATGGCGACGACGTTACCAAGCTCTCTCCGCATGCCAAGGCGGCCCGCGGGCTGGTGCTGGTACCAGAGGGGCGGCAGCTTTTTCCGGATATGTCGGTCCAGGAAAATCTGGAGATGGGTGCATATTCGCGGCGCGCCCGGGCGCGGCAGAAGGAAAACCTGGAGCGCGTCTATCAGGCGTTTCCGCGCCTGAAGGAACGGTTGAAACAGCGGGCATCCACACTTTCCGGCGGCGAGCAGCAGATGGTGGCCATGGGCCGCGGGCTCATGCAGGAGCCGGTCGTGCTGATGATCGACGAGCTTTCGCTTGGCCTGGCGCCGGTTCTGGCGCAGCAACTTTTTCTGACCCTGAAAACGCTCAAGCAGCAGGGGATCACCATCGTTCTGGTGGAGCAGAACGTGCACTTGGCCCTCGCGGTGAGCGACTACACGTATGTTTTCGCCGAAGGGCGCGTGCCGATCGAAGGCGAATCCGAAAAAGTCGCCCGCATGGACGAGGTTCGGCGGGCGTACCTGGGCCTGTAATGCCGGGGTCGAGAGATCTTGAGCAATGACTTGTAGTACTGGTATCTTGCAGGCTGCCCTGATGGCGTCTGGCCCTCAGCGCGGCGGGCGGGGACGCCCGCCAGACAGCCGCCGGGACGGCGGCGCTACGGTCGAGATTCGGCTCCTGTGACTTGAATCACCGCGCAGGCGGCCATCACAGAAGAGAATCTAAAGTTATCTTGTTTGCGCTTCGACCTCCGCACACTCCGGTCGAACGCGACATCGCCTTTCTCAAATCGAGGTGCCGGAGGAATACATGGAGCCGTTTCGTCATCACATATTCGTCTGTACACAAGAAAAACCGGAAGGCGTCACCTGTTGTCCTGCCAGCGGATCGATGTCAGTTTTGGGGGCCCTGCATCGCGAACTGGGTTCGCAGGGGCTGAGCGGCGACGTCCAGGTGTCTTCCTGCGGCTGCCTTGGATTGTGCGACGACGGACCCATCATGATTACCTATCCGGAAGGAGTCTGGTATCGCAAGGTGAAAGCAGAAGATGTGCCGGAAATTGTCAGTTCACATTTACGGGGTGGCAAAGTCGTGTCCCGCCTGGAGTGGAACGATCCACCGGCAATGAAGGCGGCAGCCACCGAGCATACGAATCACTATCTTGCGATGGTCAAGGCCAAGGATGAGGCCGGCACTCTTCCGGACAATCTCTTCGAGATGACGCGATCTTTCATGCCCAGCCGCGCGCTGCTCACAGCGCTGGAGCTGGATCTGTTTACGGCAATCGGTCCCGGTGCTTCTGCTGAACAGGCCTCAAAGAAAATTCATGCCGATGCGCGAGCGACCGAGATGCTGCTGAATGCGTTGGCGAGTCTGAAGCTGCTCGAAAAGCGGGATGGAATTTTCTTCAATACAACTGCCTGCGCCCGTTTTTTCGCGGCCGGCTCGCGCGACAATGCCCAACCTGGGCTGCTGCATATTGCCCACATCTGGCATGGGTGGTCGACGCTGACCGAGTGCGTGCGCGCCGGGACCTCGGTTGAGAGGCGTGAAGAGGATTGGACGCGAGATTTTATTGCTGCCATGGACCACAATGCCAAAGACCGGGCTGGTGCGGTGGTTAAGGCGGTCGGGACCAATGGAATTAAACGGATGTTGGATCTGGGCGGAGGATCGGGAGCATACTCGATTGCTTTTGCGCGGGCTGTGCCTGGGTTGAAGTCGGAAATTCTTGACCTCGGCGATGTTGTGCCACTCACGCAGCAATACATCCGCCAGGCTGACCTTTCGGATCGCATCACGACCCGGGTGGGCGACATGCTGCGCGATCCGTTGGGAGAGAATTACGATCTCGTTACGATTCTTGCGATTTGCCATATGTTTTCGCCCGAGGAGAATCGACAACTCTTCAAGCGAGCTTATGGCGCGCTCGCGCCCAAAGGGCAACTGGTGGTACAGGACTTCATCCTGGAACCAGCGAAAACCGCTCCGCGCGCCGCCGCGCTTTTCTCGCTGAATATGCTGGTGAACACACGCGCGGGCGCGAGCTACAGCGAGCCGGAATATGCTAACTGGCTGCGGGAGGCGGGCTTCTCTGAGGTGCGGCGAGTTCGCTTGCCGGGGCCAGGCGGGCTGATGATCGGGGTGCGATCATAGCGTGTGCGATTGTGGTTATGCCTTATTGACGCGGCCTCTCTTTTTCTCCATGATTTGAGTAAGGGAACCGGCTATGGGCGCCCTCATTGTCTTTCTGCTCTTTGTTGCCGTGCTATTAATTTGTACGCCCCGGTCCGAACGCGGACTGGCTCTCGGTTCCATGCTGGTAGTCGGAACTGCGATCTGGCTGGCGGTGAAGATCAACCTTCACAGAATCCTGGGCGGCATCGTAGGCACGGTGGCGGCGCTCGTGTGGGAATATCGAAGTGGCCTATTGCTGTTCTTCGCCGCGGCAATCGTGCTCATCGTGCCGATTCTTATGATCTACATGACCGTGTGCGATCAACTCGACCTGCGGGAGTTTGAAAAGAGCATCCGCGCGCGGCGGTCCTTGAGGGGGCTGGGATTAGATTTGCGATCGGAACATCCGTGGGTGTGGGTCATGGATCGGGAGCGATCTGGCCGCTTGGCATCGCAGTTCCGCAAGAAGAAGTGAACCGCCTATCTACCGCAGGAACTTTAGTTTTGTTTCCTCCGTGATCGGCGTTCCGATTCTCAGCTCGATACTTTACAGGACTTTACGCCACATTGCGTGTGGATAGGCCATAATAGTGTCTCGGCGGCGCATTTAACCGCGAAATCTGTTGATTCGGATAACATTTGTCAAAGAACGGCTTTGATTCGTCTAACCATACTTTGATTCGTCTAATCCTACGATGACCGAACAAGTTTCCCGCACACCCATCGCTCCTGATCTTGCACCACCAACCCGTGAAACGCCACCGGCGGATCAGAGGCAGAAGCCCAAACGCCGCGCGTGGGTATGGCTCATCGTCCTGCTCATCTTCGGGCTCGTGTTCTGGTGGGTTGTTACGCGCAACAATGCGGCCTCTACGGCTCCGACGGGCCGCGGCGGCTTCGGCGGCCCGGTGACTGCGACCGAAGCGAAGGCTACCAAGGGCGACATCGGCGTGTACCTCACCGCGATCGGCACGGTGACGCCCGTTTATACCGATTCCATCGTAAGCCAGGTAAGCGGCCAAGTGGTGGCGGTTCATTATCGCGAGGGCCAACTGGTGCACAAAGGCGATCCGCTGGTGGAGATCGACGCACGCCCGTATGAGGCAACGCTGAAGCAGGCGGAAGGAACGCTGGAGCGCGATACCCACGTGTTGGAACAGGCGCAGATGGACCTGGCTCGCTACCAGGCTGCATGGGCCCGCAATGCGATTGCGAAGCAGCAAGTCGACGATCAGGAAAAGCTGGTCGAGCAAACCAAGGGCACGGTGAAGAACGATGAGGGCACGGTCGACTATGACCGCGTACAGGTTGGATTTTGCCACATCGTTGCGCCCATCACGGGCCGGGTCGGCCTCCGGCTGGTGGATCCGGGGAACGTGGTGAGTGCCGGCGGCGGGACGACGCTGGCTGTCATCACGCAGCTTCAGCCCATCACCGTCGTCTTCACGATTTCCGAAGACAATCTGCAGCAGGTGCTGGCGCAGATGCACAAGACACAATTACTGGCGGTACAGGCGATGGACCGCGCTCAGTCGAAGATGATCGCCACCGGCAAGTTGATCACGACCGATAACCTGATTGATACCACGACCGGCACGGTGAAATTGCGCGCCCTTTTCGACAACAAGAACAACGAGTTATTTCCTAATCAGTTTGTGAATACGCGCCTGCTGGTGAGCACCCTGCACGATGTAACGCTGGTGGACGCGTCTGCCATTCAGCATAACGGGACGCAAGCCTTCGTATGGGTGATCCAGAACGGTGCGGCGCAGCAACGCAACATAACCTCCGGAGTTACCGACAATGGATTGACCGAGGTCACCGGGTTGAATCCTGACGAAGTGGTCGCCGACAGTAGCTTTGAGAAACTGCAAAACGGCGCCAAGGTGAATGTGGTGCAACAGGTGCCGGGACAGCGCTCGCAGGCGCCACCACCGTCGCAATCACAGCCACAACAAGCGCAACCGCAGAACGCGCCGCAAGGCGCGCCATCGGAGAAGAAGAAGCCTTGAGTCCCTCTCGGCCATTTATCCAGCGGCCGGTTGCAACTTCGTTGCTCATGGCCGCAATCCTGCTGGCAGGCATTGTAGCCTATTTCCAGCTGCCGGTCTCGGCCTTGCCGCAGGTGGATTACCCCACCATTCAGGTGCTGACGTTTTATCCGGGCGCCAGCCCCGATGTTACTGCCACGACCGTGACGGCGCCGCTCGAACGGCAATTCGGCCAGTTGCAGGGACTGGGCCAGATGACGTCGACCAGTGCCGGCGGGGTTTCGGTGGTGGTTTTGCAATTTGTCCTCACCCTGCCCATCGACGTGGCCGAAGAAGAAGTGCAATCGGCGATCAACGCGGCGCAGAGTCTTCTTCCTTCGAACCTGCCGACACCGCCGATTTACAGCAAGACGAATCCCGCCGATGCGCCGGTGCTGACGCTCGCGATTACCTCGGACACGATCCCGCTTTCCCAGGTCGAGGATCTGGTGGATACGCGGCTGGCGCCGAAGATTTCTCAGTTGAGCGGCGTGGGGCTGGTAAGCATCAGCGGCGGGCAAAAGCCGGCTGTGCGCATTCAGGCGAATCCGGTGGCGCTAGCCTCCTACGGCATTGATTTGGAGTCGCTGCGCTCGGCTTTGACCGCGACGAGCGTCAACGCGGCGAAGGGCAATTTTGATGGGCCGCGGCAGGATTATCAAATCGACGCCAACGACCAACTGGTAACGAGCGGGGATTATCGCAATGTGGTCGTGGCTTATCGCGATGGCGCGCCGGTTTTTCTGAAGAACGTTGCCAAAATTGTTGACGGCTCGGAAAACTCGAACCAGGCCGCATGGATGAACAACACGCCTGCGGTCATCCTCAATATTCAACGCCAGCCCGGCGCCAATACCATCACCGTCGTCAAGAGCATTCAAAAGCTGCTACCGCAACTTGAGGCCAATCTTCCGGCCAGCATTCAGGTGACGAAACTCACCGATCTGACGACCAGCATTCAGTCCTCGGTCGATGACGTCGAATTCGAGCTGATGTTGACCGTAGGGCTGGTGGTGCTGGTTATTTTCCTGTTCTTGCGAAGTTTTAAGGCGACCATCATCCCGAGCGTGGCCGTGCCGCTGTCGCTGGTGGGCACGTTTGCCGTGATGTATGCGCTGGGCTACAGCCTGGATAATCTCTCGCTCATGGCGTTGACCATTTCCACCGGCTTCGTGGTGGACGATGCCATCGTGATGATCGAAAACATTTCGCGCTATCTGGAAGAAGGCGACCGCCCCATGCAGGCGGCGCTGAAGGGCGCGGAGCAAATTGGCTTCACGATTATCTCGCTGACAGTTTCATTGATTGCGGTGCTGATTCCGCTGCTCTTCATGGGAGATGTGGTGGGGCGACTCTTCCGTGAGTTCGCGGTAACTCTGGCCGTGACCATCATTATCTCCGCCGTCGTTTCGCTGACTCTGACGCCCATGATGTGCGCGCGCATTCTGAAGCACACGCCGGAATCGCAGCAGGGACGATTTTATGTATGGTCCCAACACATGTTCGATCGCATGATCGCATTCTATGGCCGCACGCTCAAGGTAGTGTTGCGCTACCAGACGATTACGCTGCTGGTCGCGGTTGCTACGTTGATTCTCACCGTCGCGCTCTACATCTTCATTCCCAAGGGATTCTTCCCGGTGCAGGACACGGGAGTGATCCAAGGCATCTCGCAAGCGCCGGAAACGGTTTCTTTCGCTGCGATGAGCGAAAAGCAGCAGGAAGTCGCGAAGCTGATCCTGGAAGACCCCGCCGTGGAAAGCCTTTCTTCCTTCATCGGCGTGGATGGCACCAACACGACCATGAACTCGGGCCGCTTCTCGATCAACTTGAAGCCCCTGAGCGACCGCGGCCTGAGCGCCTCCGATGTCATCCGCCGCATACAGCCGAAAATCCACGACCGTGTGCAGGGCTTCGAGGTCTATATGCAACCGGTCCAGGACATCACGGTGGACGACCGCGTAAGCCGCACGCAATACCAGTACACGCTCGAAGATCCCGATGTAAACGAATTGAACGAATGGACCGGCAAATTCCTTGTGAGCATGAAGAACATGCCGGAACTGGAGGATTTGGCTACGGACCAGCAAACCGGTGGACTCGCGGTGTCGCTGAACATTGACCGCGTCACGGCTTCGCGGCTGGGAATCGCGACGGCAACGATTGACAACGCACTCTACGACGCATTCGGACAGCGCCAGATCAGCACGATGTATACGCAGCTCAACCAGTACCACGTGATCCTGGAGGCGCTGCCAACATTCCAGACCAGCCCCGACAAACTGCAATCTATTTTTCTGCAATCGAATGCGTCTTCGGGCGCTACCGGAGCCGGAGCAGCCACCTCGTTCGCGAGTTCGAGTTCCGCCTCGGCCGGGTCGAACGCCGCCACCGAATCGGCGCAGTACACGCCTACACCGGCTCAGGCGCTGCTTGCTCCACTGCAAACAGCTCTGGCGCAAACAACCGTCACCACTAACCTGACCAAGAGTTCGCAGATCGCAAATGCGGTTCCGCTGGACGCCTTTACGCACCTCGAATTACTGAAAGAGCCACTGACTATCACACATCAGGGACAGTTTCCGGCGGTAACAATTTCGTTCAACCTGGCCCCAAAGGCATCGCTGGGCACGGCCATCAGCAAAATTGACAAGCTGGCTGACGACTCCAACCCGCCGCCGAGCCTGCAAACCGGCTTTCAGGGAACGGCAGCGTCGTTTCGCAATTCGCTTTCGAATGAGTCGCTGCTGATCCTGGCGGCCCTAGTGACGGTCTACATTGTGCTGGGAGTTTTGTACGAAAGCTTCATTCACCCGGTCACCATTCTCTCCACGTTGCCTTCCGCCGGCGTGGGAGCGTTGTTGGCGCTCATGTTGTTCGGCCAAGACCTCAGCGTAGTAGCCATCATCGGAATCATCCTGTTAATCGGCATTGTGAAAAAGAACGGCATCATGATCGTCGATTTCGCGCTGGAGGCGGAGCGCAAACATGGCAAGAGTTCCACGGATGCCATTTACGAAGCGAGCCTGCTGCGTTTTCGGCCCATCATGATGACGACGATGGCCGCGCTCCTGGGCGGTTTGCCGCTGGCGTTCGGGAGGGGGCTCGGATCGGAACTGCGACGCCCTCTCGGCATCGCCATGGTCGGAGGGCTGCTGCTGAGCCAGGTGCTCACGCTCTATACGACGCCGGTCATTTACATCTTCTTCGACAAGATCGCGCAGCGCTTCGGGCGCAACGAGAACAACGAGGGCGGCGAAGGCGCGCCTGCGCCGGAGAGAGCATGAACGTTTCGAGCCCATTCATTCGGCGGCCGGTAGCGACTACGCTGCTGACGGTCGCCATTGGAATTGCGGGCGCAATCGCTTACACAGTGCTGCCGGCCTCGCCACTGCCTCAGGTTGACTTCCCGACCATCAATATCAACGCCGGGCTGCCGGGCGCGAGCGCCGAAATCATGGCTTCTTCGGTCGCCACTCCACTGGAGCGCCAACTCGGACACATTGCCGGCATCACGGAAATGACGTCGTCCAGTTCGCTGGGCAGCACCAACATCACCATTCAGTTCGACCTGAGCCGCAACATTGATGGTGCCGCGCGCGACGTGGAAGCGGCGATCAATGCTGCCCGTACATACCTACCGGCGAACCTGCCCGGGAATCCCACCTACCGCAAGGTGAATCCGGCGGACTCCCCGATCATGATTCTGGCGCTTACCTCCGATGTCTACAGCAAGGGCCAGATGTACGATGCCGGGTCAACGGTTCTGGCGCAGCGTATTTCGCAAATTTCCGGAGTAGGGCAGGTGAGCGTTGGCGGCGCGTCTTCGCCCGCTGTCCGCGTGGAGTTGAACCCCACGCAGATGAACAGCTACGGAATCTCGTTCGGCCAAGTTGAAAATTCTTTGCGGCTCGCCAACGCCCATTCTGCGCTCGGGCAGATCGCCAACGGAACCACCACTGCTGACATCATCACCAACGATCAAATGGCCGTTGCGGAGGACTACAAACCGCTGATCGTTGGTATCCACAACGGCACGGCGGTGCGGCTCTCCGAGGTTGCCGACGTAATCGATTCCGTTCAAAACGTGCGCACCGCGGGTTACATGGACGGCAAGAAATCGGTGACGATCATCATTTTCCGCCAGCCGGGCGCCAACATCATTGAAACCGTGGATCGCGTGAAAGCCGCGATCCCGTCCTTGAAGGCATCCATCCCGGCGGGAATCGACATTACCAATGTATTCGACCGCACCACCACCATCCGCGCCAGCCTGAGTGACGTGGAAAGATCGCTGATCGTTTCCGTGGTCCTGGTGGTGCTGGTAGTGTTCGTTTTCCTGCGTAACCTGCGCGCCACGATGATTCCGAGCGTTGCCGTTCCGGTATCCCTCGTCGGTACCTTTGCCGTGATGTACCTGTGCGGCTACAGTCTGGACAACCTTTCCCTCATGGCGCTGACCATCTCCACCGGCTTTGTGGTCGATGACGCCATCGTGGTGATGGAGAATATTTCCCGGCACCTGGAAGCGGGTATGGCCCCGTTCGAGGCCGCACTTCAGGGAGCGCGGGAAATTGGCTTCACCGTGTTCTCCATCAGCATGTCGCTGATTGCCGTTTTCATCCCCATTTTGATGATGGGCGGAATTGTCGGCCGCTTGTTCCGCGAATTTGCGGTCACCCTTTCCACCGCAATTCTGGTCTCGATGGTGATCTCGCTCACCACCACGCCTATGATGTGCGCGCACTTGCTCAGAACCCAGAGCGAGGAGCAGCATGGCTGGCTTTATCGCCTGAACGAGCGCTGTTTTAACTGGATACTGGAAAGATATCGCCGCTCGCTCCGTTGGGTGCTCGACAATCCGGGGCTGGTGCTGACCGTCCTCATCCTGGTGATCGCCCTCAATGTAGTTCTGATCATGCGCGTTCCCAAGGGCTTCTTCCCGCAGCAGGACACGGGCGCCATCGTGGGCGGTGTGCAAGGCCCGCAGGACGCGTCGTTCCCGCTCATGGATAACTCCATTCTGCAGTTGGTGGATGTGATCAAAGCCGACCCGGCAGTCGACCACGTGAACGCTTACTCGGGCGGCGGAAATGGAGGTTTCATCTATATTGCCCTCAAACCTTTGAACCAGCGCAAAATCAATGCTGCCGACATCATCAACCGCCTGCGCCCAAAGTTGAATCGGCTGCCCGTAGCGCAGGCGTTTCTGCAGGCGGCGCAGGACATTCGCATCGGCGGCCGCGGCAGCAACGCCCTGTACCAATACACGATTCAAGCCGACAATGTCGACGACCTGAACAAGTGGGGACCGATTCTGCTGGCTAATATGAAAAAGGTGCCAGGCCTGCAGGACGTGAACTCGGACCAGCAGAATGGTGGCTTGCAGTCCTATATAAGCTACGACAGAACGGCTGCTGCTCAGCTTGGGATTACCCCTCAGCAACTGGACTCGACTCTATACAGCGCGTTCGGCCAGCAAGAAACTTCGATCATCTTCAAGCCGCTAAACCAGTATTATGTGGTTCTGGAAGTGGCGCCCCCTTACTGGCAATCGCCGGCCGGGCTGAAGAATATCTATCTCCCAAATAGTCATGGGAACGTGCCGCTTAACACGGTCGCAAAATTCACAACGAAAACGACTCCGCTGTCCGTGGCCCACTCCGGCTTGTTCCCATCGGTAACCGTGTCCTTTAATCTCTCGCCAGGCCTTGCGCTCAGCGATGCGACACGCTTGATCCAGCAAATGCAGGACAAGCTGGGAACGCCCTCCACCATTCACGGCTACTTCTCCGGCACGCTGCAGGCGTATCAGAGTTCATTGGACACGCAAAAATTCCTGATTATTACCGCCCTGGCCGCGGTCTACATTGTGCTGGGAATTCTCTACGAAAGCCTCGTGCATCCTCTGACGATTATTTCGACGCTGCCCTCGGCCAGCGTCGGAGCGATGCTCGCGCTGCTGATCTTCCACAATGACCTCAACGTGATTTCCATTATCGGCATCGTGCTGCTGATCGGCATCGTGAAGAAGAATGCCATCATGATGATTGACTTTGCCCTTCAGGCCGAACGCGAGCAGGGCATGAAGACCTACGACGCCATCTTTACCGCTTGCATGCTGCGGTTTCGCCCCATTCTGATGACGACCATGGCGGCAATGTTTGGCGCGCTGCCGCTGGCCTTCGGCACGGGAACCGGTTCAGAGTTGCGGCGACCGCTGGGAATTTCCATCGTCGGGGGGCTCATCGTGAGCCAGTTGTTGACGCTGTACACGACTCCCGTCGTTTACTTGTTTATGGACCGGCTGCGGCTACGAATGCTCGGCAAAGAGCGCGACACCTTGGCTCCGCTGTCCGAAGAAGGCACCGCATGATAACTCGTATCCAAATCGCAATCGGCCAGACGTGGAAGGCAAAGATGTCCGTGGGCAAGATGTCCGTGTCAAGAATGAGTTTCGCGATGGCGGCCGCAGCGCTTGTGTGTCTCAGCCTGACAGGCTGCACCCTTGGGCCAAAGTATCACAAGCCTTCCGCGCCGGTGCCCGCCGCCCCGAACTACAAGGAATCGCCCGTCAACTTCCAGGATGCGGAGGGCTGGAAAGTCGCTTCGCCTCAGGATCAAATGCTGCGCGGCAATTGGTGGGAAGTGTTTCAGCAGCCCGAGCTCAACGATCTCGAACAGCAATTGAACATCAACAACCAAACCATCAAGCAATATTTCGAGAACTATCTCGCGGCCCGCGCGATAATTCGCGAGACTCGCGCTCAGTACTACCCGACAGTGAGTATCGGAGCGGGTTTCACGCGGGCTCATTCGTCGGGGACCTTGTTGCCCGGCGCCAGCGGGACGGGCGGCTCGAGCGGTGCAACGACTTCAGACATTTCGCTGCCACTCGACATTTCATGGGCGCCGGATCTGTTCGGCCGCGTGCGGAATGCCGTGCGGAGCGCCCGCGCTGCCGCCCAGGTCAGCGCCGCGGATCTGGAAAGCGAGCGGCTGCTCGAACAAGCGACACTCGCCGAAACATTCTTTGAGATTCGGGGCCAGGACGAACTGCAGAGGATTCTGAACGACACCGTGAAAGCGGATGAAGAAGTGCTGCAATTGGTGCAGGCGCAGTACGACGTTGGAACCGGCGATGAAGTTTCGGTGCAACAGGCTCGCCAGACGCTGGAAAGCGCCCGCGCCTCGGCGACCAATGTTGCGATCGCGCGCGCGCAGTACGAACACGCCATTGCCACCCTCCTTGGGAAGACGGCGACCGACTTCTCGATGCCGGTCCGGCCGCTTACCGCCCAGCCGCCCGCTCTTCCGACCGGGACGCCGTCACAGCTCCTGGAGCGCCGTCCGGACATTGCAGCCGCGGAACGCCAAATGGCAGAGGCCAATGCCACCATCGGAATTGGCTATGCGGCGTACTTTCCTTCGCTGACTTTGAGCGCCAGCGGCGGGTTTGCTTCGCGCGCCATCAGCAAACTGTTCAACGCCGCCAGCCGCGAGTGGTCGATTGGGCCGTCGATATCTGAGACTGTATTCGATGCCGGCCTGCGCCGCGCCACGATCGACCAATACATAGCGATCTACAACGCCGATGTCGCCAGCTACCGGCAAACCGTGTTGACCGCATTTCAACAGGTAGAAGATGACCTGGCGGCGACCCGCCTGCTATGGCAGGAAATTGAGCAGCAGGGCGCGGCAGTCGATGCGGCGCAAAAGGCCTTCGACCTGGAAAAAGGCCGCTATGAAACCGGCATCGACCCTTATCTTAACTTACTAACTACGCAGACGACGCTGCTGGCTTCACAACAAACGCTCCTCAACCTGCATGTGCAGCAAATGACCAGTGCCGTCCTGCTGGTGGAAGCGTTGGGCGGCGGATGGGATGTTTCGCAGTTGCCGACCGCTCAACAGGTGACGCAAAAGCCTGCGCAAGATCAACGGACGATTCAGCAGTAGGGGCCCGTGCGGGACAGCCTCAACCGGCTGTGGGAAAGTGTCCTTGAGGGTTGACTACTGCCACTGTGCCTTGTGCCGCGCAAGCCACCAGCAAGGCGCATTCCATTGTGAAGATGCGTACTGCGGAAACAAAGTCCGCGAGCAACTTTGATCCGTTGTTCCCATGTAGTCGTATTCCGCCTTGTTGCCCTTGAGCGGGGTTTGCAGATACTGCTCCACGGGAACGCTTCCCATCGCCGTTCCCCGCGCTCGCCGCGCTTCGAACACACTCCAGTCCACGGCATAGAGAATTGTCAGACCAATCAGAAAGTATTTCGCGGCCTTCCCAAAAGTTTCGAGCGGATCGATTGGCATGTCCAAGTATGTGACGGAAAAAATCGTCGGGCCGAGTCGCTGGCGCGAATCTTACGTGGGCAGTGCGTGGCGAGTCAATGAATGCAAGCGCGCCAAGATCGTTTTCTTACCGAAGGGCTTCGTAGAGAGTCTTCAGCAACATAGCCCGCGTGAATGGCTTGTCCAACAGGGCCATCCCGTGCATGCTGTCGCCGTTCTGCACGATGAGTTCACCGGTGTACCCCGACATATAGACGACCCTGATGGCCGGATAGCGCTGCATAAGTTCCAAGGCTAACTCTGGCCCACTCATCCCTCGCATCACCACGTCGGTCAACGCCACGTCAATCGACACACCTGGGGAGCTCAATTTGCCCAGAGCGGACTTTCCATCTTCCGCCTCAACCACCCCGTAGCCGTGTTCCTCTAGCATTTGCCGGGTCAAGGTGCGCATAAGCGGGTCATCTTCGACCAGGAGAACAGTTTTCCCGTGCGCCTTCGGAGGCAGCGTTTCGGCTACGGCGGGCGCCGTCATCAGTTTGTGATCGGCGGCCGGCAAATAGATCTTGAACGTCGTGCCGCGCCCAACTTCGCTGTAGACCCAAACATGTCCGCCACTTTGCTTCACGATTCCATACACAGTCGCCAAGCCCAATCCCGTTCCTTTGCCGGTTTCCTTGGTAGTAAAAAAGGGGTCAAAGATTTGCGAGAGAGTCGTGGCATCCATGCCGGTTCCGGTATCGCTAATGGCCAGCAGAACGTATTTTCCCGGTTTCATGGGAGGATGCCGTGCCGCCAACGCGGCATCAAATTCCTGGAGCGAGGTCTCAAGAATCAGCTTCCCGCCCTTGGGCATGGCATCGCGGGCATTCACAGCGATGTTCAGCACAATCTGATCAAGCTGAACCGGGTCCGATTCGACGACTGCGGTCTCCGCGCCGTGGCGAACGATAACCTGCACGTCGTCTCCCATAAGCGGGCGCAGAAGCTTGACGACTTCCTTGAGAGAGTCGTTCAGATCGAGTATGCGAGGCTGGAGGACGACTTGCCGGCGACTGAAGATGAGTAGTTGGCGGGTAAGCGATGCTCCGCGCTTGGCGGCTTCGCTGATATTGTCGATGAACTGCGAGACGCCGTTCGGTTCGATGCGGCTGCGCAACAGTTCACAACAGGCAGTGACGATTCCGAGGACGTTGTTGAAGTCGTGGGCGACACCACCGGCCAACCGGCCCACTGCCTCCATTTTCTGTGCTTGCCGCAGCAATTCTTCCGAGCGCTTCTGACTGGTAACGTCGCGGGCAATGGCAGAGGCTCCGATGACTTGGCCGTTGGCATTTCGAATGGGCGAAACGGAAATCGAGACGTTCAGGCGCTGGCCATCTTTTCTCACGCGCACTGTTTCGAAGTATTCGACCGCCTCGCCGCGCCGGATCTTCCCGAGAATTCCCGGGATCTCGTCCGGACGATCCTTGGGCGCAAGGACCGAGATCGGTTTGCCGACCACCTCTTCTGCCGTATATCCATAGATGTGTTCGGCGCCCTTATTCCAGTGAGTAATCGTGCCGTCAAGATTCTTTCCGATGATGGCGTCTTGCGAAGAATCCACGATCAGAGCCAGCCGACTCTGCGATTCCTGAAGTTGCCGGTCTTTGCTGGCAGCAAGTTCTTCGTGGGCCTTGCGTAACTGTTCCTCCATGCGCTTGCGATAGGTGATGTCGCGGATCGCACTAAGCACAACCATTCCGGCATCGGTAGGTACCGGGGACAAACTGATCTCCACCGGAAATTCGGAGCCATCCTTGCGCCGTCCGCGGAGGTCCAGTTGCGCTCCCATGCGCCGCATCTCGGGCTTGTGGTGGAAGCGCTCGCGGTGCTGATGGTGAAGCTCGCGCTGCCCGACCGGAACGAGCACCTCAATGCGCTGCCCGAGCAATTCATCCTGCGTGTATCCAAATAAACGTTCGGTTTGAGAATTGATTTGAACGATCTCGCCTGCCTGATTCACGGCCACCATGGCGTCGGGGACAGCCTCGAAGAAAATGGGCGACAGAAGCGTGTCGGTCACAGTTTCGGCCGGCTGAGGCCGCTTTTTCTCAGGATCGGGATCAAGCACTTGCGAACGCATACCACCCCACGATTGCCTTACTATACACCCAGAACACCCCAAGCCCTTCGAAACACGATCCTGCTCTCAGCCCAGAACTTGTCCGCGCGGCGCTAGTGGCGGCAGCCCGCGCAGTAGCCCCCAACCTCAAGCCGCGAGACCACGATGTGAAAACGGCAGTCGCGTTCCAGTTGGGTTTTCAACGACTCGAAAGTCTCGCTCACGAACTCGGTGATCTTGCCGCAGCGCAGGCAAGCCATATGAATATGATCGCGGCCCAGCTTTCTCTCGTAGTAATGTCCCTCGCCCTTCAGATGCATCAGGTCAAGCTCGTCGATGAGACCCTGCCGCTTGAGCAGGTCCAGGGTGCGGTAAACCGTGCTTCGGTCTACAGAGTTGTCTAACGCGCGCGCCTTGCGGAGAATCTGGCTGGCATCCAGATGCTTGGACGCCGTCTCAATGACCTTGAGAATTGCGCGGCGCTGGGCAGTCATGCGGATTCCGCGGCCGGCAAGTTGCGTTTGTAAACGACCGGGAATTTGGGTTTGGGGAAGCGGCATTCACGGTATCCAGTCAAAGTCGCAACTGATCGCAAGAAGCATGCAACGAAATCTCCCAGGTTTCGTTGACAATCCAGTCGTCAGCACCATAGGCTGAGATTGTAACGCGTATTGCGACTCAGTCGCAACTAAGATTTTCATCTCCAATTTCAGGAAAACAAGCATGGCGGTCCGCTTATCGATCCCTGGGGCCCGGCTGTTTGGCCGATTCCGTTTTTGCAGTTTCCTACTTCTTATTTGGTTGCTGTTCTCTTACCGTTCATCCTCCGCTCAGGAGAGCCCCTACATCGTCACTTACGACCACTATCTGGAAGAGCCGGGCAGCCTGGAGGTGGAATATTTCTCGACGTTTGGTACCCAGCGCGGCGGCAACGACTTTCATGCCTTCTGGACGGAGTTCGAATACGGCACCACGGCCTGGTGGACGACCGAATTCTATCTGGACGGGCAAACGACGTTTTCCGACAGCACTCCGTTTACGGGCTTCCGCGTCGAGAATCGGGTTCGGTTGCTTGATCGAGAGCACTTCGTCAACCCGGTACTCTACGTTGAATACGAGCAAACCAGCGCAGCCGACAAAATTCTGAAGGAGGTGGAGGGACACGACGCAGAGTCCGATTTCGCAGAACCAAACTCCGCGTTGCGTAAGGAACACGATCACGAACTGGAACTCAAGCTTCTGCTTTCCAGCACCTTCAAAGGCTGGAACGTCGCGTTGAATCCGATTTTCACCAAGAACCTTTCTCCCAGCGAGCCCTGGGAATTTGCCTATGCCGTGGGGGCAAGCCATCCGCTTGCGCTCAAGGCTTTGCCCGATCGCTGCAATTTCTGCCGGGAAAATTTCATTGCCGGCATCGAGATGTATGGAGGCTTGGGCGACACACATAGCCTCGGCCTGCCCAACACATCTCACTACCTTGCGCCCGCAGTCGCATGGAACTTGCCGTCCGATTGGACGTTCCGCCTCTCCAGCGGCTTTGGGTTGAATAACAACAGCCACCGGTTGCTGCTGCGCTGGGGAATTTCCCGCGAATTTTCCGGCTTCGGGGAACTGGTAAGACGACTATTTGGAGGCCACGCATGAAGAGGCTGCCCATGAAATTGATACCGCTTCTTATCGCCGCCTGTGTTGTTTGTCTGGCCCTTGCGCAAAAAGATGAGTCAGCGCAGCGCAAGCATAAGCCGTCAACTTATGAGGCGCTGGCAGAGGTCCCACAGAAAGCCCGCTCCCGGACGAATCCGTTCGAAGGTAATGCAAGCGAGGCGACGGCGGGAGGCAAGCTCTTTGAGCAGCACTGTGCGGAGTGTCATGGGCCAAAAGCGGGAGGCACAAGACAGGGCCCGAGTTTGCTGCGCACAGAAATGCAGCAAGCCACCCCTGGTACGCTTTTCTGGATACTGACGAATGGCGTGGTTCGGCAAGGAATGCCGGTTTGGTCGAAGCTACCGGAGCAGGAGCGCTGGCAGATCGTGACTTTCTTGCGTTCTATCAACACGCATAGAACTACGCCGGAGATTAAATGAAGACAATGACGTCTGGATTCCTCGTTGTTCGGCAGGCTGTGTGCGCGGGATCACGCCGCGTCCCTGTATTTTTTCTTCATGTCATCAAAGAACGCCAGCGCAGCCTGCCCAAAGCTAATGCCGCCGTCATTGGCGGGAACTGCCTGGTTTGTCCAAAGCTGCAATCCCGTGTTCCCGAGCTCCGCCTTTAAGTCTTCGAGAAGCAACTCATTCTGGAAAACGCCGCCCGAGAAAACCGTCACGTCCACATTGTGGCTGCGCGCCAACGCCTTGGTAGCCTCGGCAACTCCGTGCGCAATCCCGCGCTGAAAAGCGCGCGCGATATCCGCAATATTCCGTCCCTTAATCCGATCCATGGCGACCGCTTGTAACAGTGGCCGGAAGTCCAATTCTCCGTTGAGAAAAGGGAACGGGTAGCAGTCCACTTCACCCGCCCCGCGCGCTATGTGCTCGACCCACATGGCAGCCTGACCTTCGAATGTGATGTGGCGCGTGAAGCCGAGCAGAGCAGCCGCCGTATCAAACAGCCGTCCGACCGAGGTCGTGGGAAACGTCCGCACCTTCTTATGAACAAGCTGCAAAGCGGCCGCGTACCGCGACGGAAAAGAGAATGGCGCGTCACTCAGGCTGGGCAATCCCTCCACCTGCGCAAGAAAACCGGCAGCTGCCTGGACCGGATATTGCGCCGCGGCGTCACCTCCCGGCAGAGCGGCGGGACGCAAGTGTGCAACTCTTTCGAATCCGTTTTGCAAGCTTCCCACAAAGAATTCTCCGCCCCAGATGCTGCCGTCGTCGCCATAGCCGGTGCCGTCAAAGCTGATTCCGAGTGCGAGTCTTGCCCAGGCACCGTGTTCGGCCAGCACGGACGCGATGTGAGCGCGGTGATGTTGCACCGCGCGCTTTTCGACACATGGCAACCGCAGGCCGTGCGCCGTCGAGCGATACTCGGGATGAGCGTCGTGGACAACAACAACGTCCTCCCATCGAATCTGATACATCGTCATCAAGTCGCGAATTGTTTCCTCGAATGCGCGGAAGGCATCGTAGTGATCGAGATCGCCGATGTGCTGGCTGACAAAAGCCTGACCCTCGACCACCAGAGTCACGGTATTCTTCAAATCGGCGCCGAGCGCGAGAATCGATTTCTCTGTCCGCGACGGCAGGGGAAAGCTTGTCACCGCGCCCGGCGCATACGCGCGCGACCGTCGTAGAATGGCCGGGCCCCATGCACCGGCGCGCGCCACCGAATCGTCCACACGCCGCGCAATCGGTCGCTCGCCGACGAGGAAGGCATCTGCAATACCCGACAGACGGTCGAAGGCATCATCATCTTCATAAGCAATCGGTTCGCTCGATCGGTTCGCACTCGTCATCACCAAAACCGGGGGGGCACCCGCGGCAAACAGCAAATGCTGCAGTGGCGTGTAAGGCAGCATGATGCCCAGTTCGCGGTTGTCGGGGGCGACGCCAAGCAATTCACGTTTAGCGGGCGCGAGCACGATGGGCCGGGCGATCGATGTGAGCAACTCTTTCGCGTCGGCAGAAAGTTCGACCAGCGCCTCGGCAGCCGCTACGGTTTCAACCATCACCGCAAACGGTTTCTCCTTACGAAATTTGCGCGCGCGCATAGCGGCGACCGCGTCCACATTGCGTGCATCGCAGGCAAGATGGTATCCGCCCAAACCCTTCACCGCGACGATCTTTCCTGCCTTGAGCAGTTCCACCGTTCGACGAATCACAACGTCGTCTCCGCTGATCGTTTCTTCGCCCACACGCAGATAGTAGTGTGGACCGCACTGCGGACAGGCAACCGGCTGCGCATGAAATCGCCGGTTTGCTGGATCGTGATACTCCCGGTCGCAGTATTCGTCGAACGGCCAGTCCTTCATGGTCGTATTCGGGCGGTCATAGGGGAGCGCCAGAATCACCGTGTAACGCGGCCCGCAATTCGTGCAGTTGATGTAGGGGTACTGGTGGCGACGATTGCTAGCGTCGGCCATTTCGCGCAGACACTCGTTGCACACAGGAAGATCAGGCGAGATCCGGACCGTCGGGCGCTGATTTCGTTCGCTCTCTTTGATGCTGAAATTCTGGAATCCGGCGGTTGCGGCCGGCGCGACGTCCATTTCAACGATACGAGAGGCCGGGGGCGCCTCGCTCTTCAGGCGGTCCAGAAAACTCTGCACATGCGCTTCATCGCCCTCCAGGTGGATTGCAACTCCCTCTTGTCCGTTGAGCACCCACCCAGACAAATGCAATTCCGTCGCGATGCGGTACACGAAGGGACGAAATCCCACGCCCTGTACCACTCCGCGAACCTTGATCAGACAAGCGCTGGTCATAGCTTCTGTAAGAATCCGCCGTCCCGGCCTGCTAAGCTCGTTCTTGCGTGGATCAAGGATACAACGCCATCATCCTGGGAGCGGGCGCGGCCGGGTTAATGTGTGCCATCGAGGCCGGCAAGCGCGGGCGGCAAGTTCTTGTACTCGAACGCGCGGATCGCATCGGCAAAAAGATTCTGATCTCTGGTGGAGGCCGCTGTAATTTTACAAATCTTCATGCCAGCGCGGACAATTTCATCTCCAGAAATCCGCATTTTGCCAAGTCGGTCCTCGCCCGTTACGGCCCAGATACTTTTTTGAGGCTCGTCGAAAAACATCGCATTCCATACCACGAAAAGAAACTAGGCCAGCTGTTTTGCGATGGCTCGGCCGCCGAGATCATCGCAATGCTCGAAGAGGAATGCCGCGCCGCTCGGGTGGAGATCCGCCTTAATACAAAGATCGCCGAGATCCACAAGGACGGCCAGTTCACATTGCGCGCCGAAGGCGCAACGTTCACGGCGCCACAGTTGGTGGTTGCCACCGGAGGATTATCGATTCCGAAAATCGGCGCTACTTCGTTCGGCTACAACGTGGCGCGGCAATTTGGACTGAAGGTTCAGCCGACCCGAGCGGCCCTGGTTCCGTTCGTCTTCAGCGAATCGGACCGCAAGCGGTGGTGCGACTTGGCCGGAGTCTCGACCGAGGTGATCGCCTCGACGAACGGCGGACGAGAGCGGTTCAGGGAAAGAATGCTCTTCACGCATCGCGGTCTGAGTGGACCGGCAATTCTCCAGATCTCCTCCTACTGGAATGGGAACGACCCTATTTCGATCGATCTTGCGCCCGAAATCGATCTGAAAGCGCTTCTGCGAAAACGCGGCACCCAGGACCAGTTGAGCTGGAAATCGTTGCTGCGGGAAATACTACCTCGTCGCCTGTCAGACCGTTGGCTTGAAGCTTACCCGCCAGCAAGCAATTCCAGTCGCGCCTTTGCCGCCGCCGAACGTCAACTGCACACGTGGGAAGTGCGGCCGGAAGGGACGGAGGGGTACCAGAAAGCGGAGGTTACCGCCGGCGGAATCGACACGGACGAACTCCATGCCCGCACCATGGAAGCGCGAAAAGTTCCCGGCCTGTTCTTCATCGGAGAAGTCGTCGACGTCACGGGCCAGCTTGGGGGCTTCAACTTCCAGTGGGCGTGGGCCTCGGGATTTTGTGCAGGGCAGGCGATTTGAATCTGCTCGAGTATCACTGCAAGGACAAAGAGTGAGCCCGTTCCGATGCCATATTGAGCCCGTCTCGACCGCGTAAAACGATATGCTAGTATAAATTTACGTCCTTATGGCGGTGTAGCTCAGGTGGTTAGAGCGACGGTCTCATAATCCGTAGGTCGTAGGTTCGAGTCCTACCGCCGCCACCAGAATCCTTACAAAAGCGGCAAAACATCACGGTACAATCACAGCCGCGCCATCGATCGAATCGCTCTTCACCGCCGCCAGCGCTTCGTTCGCCTGGGCTAGATGAAACGTCGTAACGCGCGGCTTGAGCTGAATGTCGGCAGCGAGTTTGAGAAAGTCCCGCGCATCCGCGCGCGTCATGTTGGCAACGCTCCGAATCTGGCGCTCTCCCCAGAGCAGCCGGTCGTAATCGAACTCAGGCATGCGATCCAGATGGATGGCGTTGATTGCCACCACTCCGCCCTTGCGCAGACTGGAGAGCGCCGCAACCACCACTTCCCCGCTGGGCGCGAACGTGATGGCTCGATCCAATTCAACCGGCGGCTTCTGCACTTCTAATCCCACCCATTTCGCTCCCAAAGATTCGGCGAGCTTGCGATGGGATTGCCCGCGCGTCGAAACGTAGATCTCGCACTGCCAGGCGCGCAACACTTCGATAGCGAGATGCGCCGATGCGCCAAAACCGAAGAGTCCAACTTTCTCTCCCGGTTGAACTCCGGCGACGCGCAGGCTGCGAAAGCCGATGATGCCTGCGCACAGCAGCGGCGCAGCGTGCACAGCGTCCAGCGCCGCCGGCAGAGGAAAAACAAAGTCCGACCGTGCGACTGCAAACTCGGCATAACCTCCGTTGACGTTGTAGCCGGTGAAGGTTGGGGAGTCGCAGAGGTTCTCCAGATGATTGCGGCAATACCAGCACGTCCCGTCCGTGCCTCCGACCCACGAAACGCCTACTCGGGTTCCCACCGGCAACTCCGTCGACGCTGGCTCCAGAATCTCTCCGACAATCTGATGCCCTGGAATCAGCCGCGGGCGCAGCCCCGGAAGTTCGCCCTCGACAATGTGGAGGTCGGTCCGGCAAACGCCGCATGCGAGCACGCGCAGAAGTACCTGCCCGGCACTCGGCTCAGGCCGCGCAACCTCTTCGGCACGAAGAGGCAGATCTGCAATTTTGCCAGGACCAACAAGCAGCGCCGCTTTCATTGGTTTGATCAAGGAAGCGACAATCAGTTTACATCCCGCAGCCAAGTTGCAGCGACTGAAAGGCCGTTTCCGGCGCCCCGGAATTGCGCCTCGCGATGTTATCCTTAAAGATCGCATTACGCTGCAAGACTCTTGAACGTTCCCATGCCCGATCCCGAGAACCTGAATCCCGACGCTCCCGAAACCGCTCCGGCTGAAGAGCCGACAGAATCTTTCAAGGATATTTTTTCAGAATACGAAAAAGCCCACGCCCGCAAGCCCGAATCGGGCGCCCCCCGCCGGGAAGGAACGGTAATCGCACTTACTGCCGACTCGATCATCCTCGATATCGGCTTCAAGAGCGAAGGCCTTTTGCCCCTTACTGCCTTGCCCGCCGGCATGAACGTAAAGCCCGGCGACAAGATGCAGGTTACCGTCAAGGGCCGTGATCCCGAGGGCTACTACGAACTGACCCGCGGCAAGATCGAACGGCCAACCGACTGGGCGTCGCTGGAGAAAGCCTTTGCGGACAAATCCACCATCGTCGGCACCGTGACGGGCGCGGTCAAAGGCGGTCTCAGCGTTGACATCGGCGTGCGCGCTTTCATGCCCGCTTCGCGCACCGGCACGCGCGATGCCGTCGAAATGGAGAAACTGGTCGGGCAGGAGATTCGCTGCCGCATCACCAAGCTCGATGTCGAAGACGAAGACGTTGTCGTGGATCGCCGCGTCATCGCCGAAGATGAACAAGCCGCAGCCAAGCAACAGCGCTTCTCCGAACTCAAGGAAGGTGACGCGGTGCGCGGCGAGGTTCGCAGTCTCACCGACTATGGTGCATTCGTCGATATCGGCGCAGCGGACGCGCTCCTCCATGTTGGTGAAATTTCCTGGCAGCGCGTAAACAAGCCGTCCGACGTGCTTTCGCCGGGACAGCAGATCGAGGCCAAGATCATAAAGATTGATCCCGATAAGCGGCGCATCGCCATCAGCATGAAGCAGCTTCAGCCGCATCCCTGGGACGCAGTCGGTGGGAAATACAAAGCCGGAGACCGCGTACGCGGCACGATCTCGCGCATCGCCGATTTCGGAGCGTTCGTGGAGGTCGAGCCCGGGGTTGAAGGACTCATCCATATTTCCGAGATGTCGTGGGCGAAGAAAGTCAAAAGTCCTGGCGACGTGGTTAAAGTCGGCGAAACAGTTGAAGCCGTCATCCTTGGCGTCAATCTCGGCGAACGCCGCATGTCACTTGGCCTGAAGCAAGCTCTGGGCGATCCGTGGTCGGGCGCAACCGAGAAGTTCGCGCCCGGCACGGTGATCCAAGGGCCGATAACGAACATGACCAAGTTCGGCGCATTTGTGCAACTCGCCGAAGGTATCGAAGGAATGGTTCACGTCAGCGAAATCAGCGCCGAGAAGCGTATTAATCACCCTCAGGAAGTTTTGAAGGCGGGACAAGTCGTGAAGGCTCAGATCATCGCGCTCGATACCGAAAGGCGCATCATCCGCCTCAGCATGAAACAGCTCGTGCCCACGGGCCTCGACGAATATCTCGTCGAACATAAGGAAGGCGACCTCGTCACCGGGCGCATCATTGAAATTTCGGGCCGGCAAGCACGCGTGGAACTGGGAGAAGGAGTCCAGGCCTCTTGCCGAATTCCGGAGGAATCCGCAGGGAAGCAAGAGACAAGTGCTGTGAACGAGGAGGCCCCTCAATCAGCTTCATCGACCGGCAAACGCGACCTCTCGTCCCTTGGCTCCATGCTCCAAGCACGCTGGAAGAGTGGCGCCCAGTTGGTTTCCAGCAAGCCCGAGGGTCTGCGCACCGGCCAAGTCCGGAGCTTCCGCATCGCAAAGCTCGATGCGGCGGCCAAGAAAATTGAGTTAGGGTTAGAGTAAGTCCGCAGCGGTCCAGATCGTAAGAATAATTCCGCAGAGATAGGACCTGATTCTGTAAGTGTTATCTATCTCCCCGCATTCACCATCATCAGCGCGAACAGGGCCGGCAGATAGATAATCGTAGCCCGAAGCAGGCGCCGGGCGGGCGGTTTCGAGGCCGCCGCTGTAGCGGGCAGTTGCACAGTAGCCATCCCCATCGCCACGCGAAACAACATCGCACCCATCAAAACCGCACCTACCAGATAGACGCGCCCTGCCATTCCTGCGGCAACGGGCAACACACTTACTGGAATCAATACTGCTGAGTACGCCAGGATTCGCCACACCGTGGACTTGCCATTCGACTCCACTACCGGCAACATGCGGATTTCTCCCTGCGCGTAGTCCTCACGATAAAGCCACGCGATCGAAAGAAAATGCGGGAATTGCCAGACAAACATGATGGCAAACAAAATCAGAGTTTCCGTCTCAATCCGTCCGCGCACCGCCGTCCACCCCAATACGACCGGCATGGCCCCCGGGAACGCGCCCACGAACGTGCAGATCGGGGAAACTTTCTTCAGCGGCGTGTAGGCTGCCAGGTAAATGAGCGCTGTCAGAAACACCAGCAAACCAGTCAGGAGATTCGCAAACACTGAAAGATAGACTGATCCGCCCAAGGTCAAGATCAACCCGACCGCCATCGCATGAGTTAGCGACATTCGCCCTGAGGGTAAAGGACGCATGGCCGTGCGCCGCATGCGCGCGTCCACGGAGGCTTCCATCACTTCATTCAGTGCGGCCGTCCCGCTGGAGACCAAAGCGATGCCCAGCAGGGCGTGCAAGAGTCCCAGCGACCACGAGGATAAGCCCGCCCGGTGGGCGCCAAAAAAGTAGCCGCACCATGCCGTCAGCACAATCAGGGTCGTAATACGCGCTTTCGTCAGTTCAGCGTAATCGCGCAACAGCGCGCCCAAACGTCCCGCAGAAAATGTTTGAAACATGGTCCCCACACCCGCCGTCGTTCCCATCCGCCCTCACCCGGCGGTTTGGTTCAATCAGCTGTTCGCGAACACTTTTTCCATCAGACCGACGAAGGATAGCATTCGTACCCTGTCGTTTGTCCAATGTCAAGGCAAAATTTCGAACTTACAGCATCTTACGCTCTTGAAGTCCGGCGAAGACCGGATGCTAGCCAAGTTAACGTGCCCCCGCCGCGCTCGTTATGGTAAAGGTTTCCGGCGGATCGAAGTAGCATTGATGCCACATCGCCGCATCGTTCAGAGTGCCCGCTCTCCACCGCTGAATCGTCGGTAGGGTTGCGGCGATCATCCCGCCATCGGCAGAGTCAAAAATCAGAACCATGCCCGACAGCTCTGCCGACTTCGTCAGTTCTTCGTAGGTCTGTTCAAGCAGTGACTTTGCAAACGCGAGCTTCGCGGCCGCCCCGCCGCCCTGTTCATTCTCTCGAACCTTCTGGACCGAAATAATTTTAACGTTCTTCCCACGCAATGGCTCCCAGTCCCCGGGGAATTGCCCTGTCTCCTCGCGGCTCACCTGAAACAGGTCGGCCGCTGTTGGCGCCCCTTGGGCCCCGTTCCGCGGAACATCCGAAATGCCTTCCGGCATCTCCAGGCTTGTGCGCCAGATCCAGCCGCGCGAAGGGCCCGATATTCGCACATGAACCCAGTCGGCATTGTAATCAAGCATCTCAAACTCATCCTGCGCGCTCGCCAGAAAGAGAGTCTTCCCGGTCAAGCTCGGCGATCCCACAACCGGAGTCCCGGACTTTTTCACCGCGACCAGATTTCGCGGGTGTGCTTGGTTCTTGAGTACTTCCTCCAGACTTGCGGTCTCGGCCTGCAAGTCGGTGAGGCCTTTTTGCGAGGATTTTGTATCCACAGGCTGGTCGCGCGGTGGCGTCATCGACGCCGCCAAACCCTGGCTCGACGACGGCGAAAATGCGCCGGTAGTTCCAGACCCCGGCAGGGGTGCGGAAATCGCCGGCTCGTCGCGCGTGCTTGGTTTCGCCAGCGGCGCAGATGTAACGGGCGGCTGCTCGTCAGCGCCCGCCGAACTGCTTGCGAGCTGTTCCGATAACTGATCGAGCACATCGTTCTCAATCCGCCCATTCGACGCTACTAATTGGTAGCCCGCGCGCGACGCATTCGCATCCGCATACCAGGCAGTCACTTTGGCGCTAACCCGAACCACCGATCCGCCCGCTGGCGATGCGCCCACCTGCACCGTGCACTGATAAAACGCTCGCTGGTATCGATTCAATGGATGTTCGCCGACTCGCGCGAATCCCTCTAACGTCGGCAAATGTCCGCTGAGCGATGGCTGTAACGGCTGCAATGCTTTTTCGATGGCGCTCTTCGGCTCCCGGAATGTTCGCTCAACCGGAGTTGTCTGAGCACGAGTGATCGCGGCCAGGAAAAGCAGCGCCGCAACCATGCCTGCTCGGTCAACAATGTGCCTAAGTGACGAGAGCGGGTCGATCACGGCAATTGCTCCAACTCATCCCGCCGGACCCACCCGTGTGCGCCCTCATGGGTTTCGACTCCGAGCCAGTACGGGCTCATGATCTCAATCAGAACCTCAGTCCCAGGGCCCAGCGTTTTCAGCGTGCTTGCGGAATGGAAAGGTGCCGATTTCAGCGGCGCGCCGGGTTTCTTTACCGCTCGCTCCGCCGTTCGCCGCAATGCCGCCAGATGTTGCTCCGGCGTTTGATCAGGATCGGCATAGTCTGTAGATCCTTTCTCCAGAGGCGTCGAATCCGCGCCGGCCAAAATGTCCGATCGGCTAGAACTCTCTCCCGGGGTCGGCGGAGTGCTGAGCAACTCGGTGTCGTTCGCCAGTCCGAAGTCCTTCTTGGCTGCGCGTTCTTCTTTCGCCTTTAGAGCATCGGCCGTTTCCTTCTTCAGCAACTCGGCCGCGTCAAGATGGTCTTGGATGTCCTTATACTCGGTCGTTTCCACTGAGCCGTTCGACTGGTGAACGCTGTGCCGGTACTCTTCTACAAAAAGGGCATCAATCCGCAGCACAGTGTTCTTGGCACCTTGCGGTTGGACAACGTAGCGCACCGCCAGAGTTCCCACATCGGCGCTGTCCTTGAAGTTCCACGGATTCAACGCCTGCTTTCGAACCTTGTAGAAAACTTTGCCTGGATCCGTCCAGGCGGGAAATACCGGAGTCGAGGTAGCGGCTTCGGCGCCCCTCACGTATTCGTCTTTGTTGTATTCCTTGGTTCCTCGGATGATTCCGTTGCCAACGACGTCTTGAACTGCCTGCGTGACTTCGTCAACCGGCAACGGAACATTGACGATCAGCCCCTCCCCATATCGCAGCACGTCTTTCTCGCGTGCATCCACGGACGCGACTGGCATCAGCACGACCAGCACGACCATTAAGAGAAACACGAGCGAATGCCCGCATTGCGCTTCAACACGGTAGGGCTGCGCATCGCTCCTGGCGGCAGGGTTCATAAATCCAGATGCAGAGTCTGATACGGGAGGAAGGCCGCTGTCAACTGCTACCGGGCACCTCAGCCACCAAACCGCGAAAGCCGAAAGAGCCGGGATGTAAAAAATTGTAAAAAAATAATTGACTTGCCCTATTGCGCCAACCCACCGGTCGGTAGTAGGATGCCCCACGCTCGATAGTTTGAAGTGGGGATGTTCTTTGTTTCGCTGATTAAAGACGGCGGCGAATGTGGGTGCTGCTGATTTGTGGTTGGCGAGCCGGGAGAGGACCTGGTTGAAAGTGATGTCAATCCCGTAGCAGTACCTTTGCCGCCAAGGCAGTGGTTGGACCACCCGACCGGGGAAAAGCCGTGGCGGGCCGCCTCAGTCCGCGGCTGCTTGCGCTGGGTCGGTTTGTTCGGGCATTTTTTGGGGTTTGTGGGGTTTTAGCAAAATCTGAGAAGTATCTGAGGAGTGCAGCATGCGTATGTGGGCGCAGTCTCATCTCTGTCAGAAGCAGCGGATGTTTTCTCTCTTGGCCGCTGCATTCGCGTTAGCTTTTCTCATCATCGGCACAAGCCAGTCAGCGAGCGCAATTCCGGCCTTTGCCAGGAAATATGGCTTGCGCTGTTCCGCCTGTCATGAAAGCTGGCCGATGCTGAATTTCTTCGGCCAGAAGTTCAAAGACAACGGCTATCAGCTGATGAATGACCGGGATGCTCCGATCTGGCAGAATCCCGGATATTGGCCGGTAACTTTCCGTATCATTCCCATTTGGCATCGCGTGAGCACAGCTCAAGTCGCGACCGATCAGTCGGCGACGGGAGAGCAGAAGATCACGCAAAGCGGCTTCGACCTCAGCGGTCTCGACTTCCACACCGGGGGCACCCTCGACAAGAACATCTCGTTCTACGTGCTGCCCTCCTCAGACGCCACTGCCTCCTTCCATTTCGAGACCGTCATGGCGCGGCTCGACAACATCGGCGGTAGTTCCTGGTTCAACATCAAGTTGGGCAAATTCGAGCTCGACAACCTACTCTCCGAAAAGCGCATCTTGACGCTCACCGGCAATGGCGGCGTCTACCAGCTTTATCACTTCATACCCCAAGGCGATGGCAACATCTGGGGGCAGATGGGCGACAACCAGCTGGGCTTGGAATGGCTGGGCCACTCCGCGAACGATCGCACCCGCGTCTCCGCCGCTCTGCTTAGCTCGAACGACGGCCAGGTTGGGCTGCCCTACGGTGCCGAATCCTATTCTGGATTCTTCACCGCGAGTCAGGCGTTCGACTTCGGCAAATTGGGAGTTTCCCGGTTCGGCGCCTACGCCATGGTCGGCGAGGCTCCAACCATCTGGCTCACCAGTGGCGGTGTTGGAATCCCGGGTTCAGGCACCGGCAACAAGGGCTTTTCGCGCGAAGGCTTCGTCGGCCAGATTTACTTCGGCGAGCACGCAGACGTGACCGTCGTCACCCAACACGGTGAGGACAGCGCGTGGTTTGGCCAGGGTTACGGCGATTTCGTCGACAATCCGGTGGCGGGCACGAATTTCCTGAACGGTTACGGAGTCACAAGCCTTCCGGCGGGTTCGCGCAATCCAACCTGGAACGGCGTGCTGGTTGAGCCGCACTACGTGATCAGCCCGCAGGCCATTATCCTCGCGCGCTGGGAAACCATACGCATGTCGCAGCAGTCCACTCCCGGGACCGCCTCGAACTTAGGCAACATCAGCACCTATACAGTTGGCGCCCGTTTCAACCCGTTCATGACCCCCCGCGCCGGCTTCGCCTACCACGCCGAATACAACTGGTTGCACCAGGACGGAACAGGAGTTGTCCCTGGCACCAACATCAACACCAGCGAACTGCTGGCTGGATTTGACTTCGACTTCTAAGAGAGGGATACCGATGAACTCGCGATTACTCAGATTGACGAATGCAGCGGTGATTGTCGGTTTTCTGGCATTGCCCGCTCTGGTCCAAGCACAGATCAGTGAATATCAGGAAAAACAATGGCTCGACACGCCAGCCGCGACTAGCCACATCGGCAATCTCACCGGTAATGCGCACGCTGCCACCGAACCCTACCGGCGCTATTGCACGGTTTGTCACGGTGAGCTGGGCGACGGCAACGGCGAGAGCGCGTACTGGTTTGACACGCCATTGTTTTTCAAGCCGCGCGATTTTACCACGGCTGTCTTCAAGTGCCGTTCCACACCCACCGGCACTCTGCCCACCGACGAGGATATCTATGACAGCATCGGGCGTGGCTTGGATCGCTCCAACATGCCGCCGTGGAATACTTTTTCAGCCCAGATGCGAGCCGATCTCGTGGCCTGGATCAAACACTATTCTCCGCGCTGGCAAACGGAGAAGCCCGGCGAGCCCATTGTGATTCCCCCTGAACCGGAAGTTACGGCAGAAAGAATCAAGGCCGGCCAGGACGTCTTCAATCGTGTGCAGTGCTGGAAGTGTCACGGCGTAGAAGGCCGGGGCAATGGTCCTTCGGCTTCCACGCTGCAAGACGATCAAGGCCGTCCCATCCTGCCCTACAATTTTGCTGAGGGCGGCCGCTTCAAGTGCGGGACCAGCGACGCCGATCTCTACAAGATTTTCATGACCGGCCTCGACGGCACTCCCATGCCCTCGTTCTCTGACAACATCAAGCCGGAGGAGGCATGGGATCTCGTGTTCTTCTTGCGCACGCTTCAGCCCTTTCACACCAAGGCAAAGGAACTTGCGAAGGGCCTGAATTTGAAGCCAATCAACCCCAACGCACCACCTCCTTCTCAATAGGAGCGGAATAAAAAATAGTGTCAGGAGACATTCAATGAAGACTTGGTACAAACGCCCCTTTCCAGTACTATCGGCCCTCGTTATCGCGGCCGTGGTGTTCGCAATGGTCGGCGAGAAGGTTAAGGCCGGCGGCGAAGGCACCATTACCGGAACCGTCAAGCTCAACGGAACCGCCCCTCACATGAAGGGTATCGACATGTCCAAGGACCCTGTTTGCTCGCAGCAGCATCAGAGTAAGCCCGCCACCATGGAAAACATAATGGTGGGCGCCAACGGCGGCATCCAGAACGTGGTTCTCTATATCTCCGACGGCCTGAGCGCGGGTGCGGCCAGCGCGGTTCCATCGGAGGAACCAAGCTTCGATCAGAAGGGCTGCATGTACACGCCCCACGTGATGGCCGTCGACGTCAACCAGAAGTTCAAGGTTGTCACCAGCGACCAGACCACGCACAACATCCATCCGTTGCCCGCAGCCGGCACGGGCAACATCGGCTGGAACAAATCACAGCCGCCGGGCGCGCCGCCCATCGAGACCGACTGGAAAGCGCAAGAAATCGCGATCCCGGTGAAGTGCAACATCCACCCCTGGATGCACGGCTGGCATGTCGTCGTGAAGGGGCCGTACGCGGTCACGGATGAAAACGGCAACTTCACCATCAAAAACGTCCCCGCAGGTTCGTACACCGTGACCGCATGGCAGGAAGAATATGGAACGCAGACTGCCAAAGTGACGGTTGCCGGCGGACAGGCGGCCAAAGCGGACTTTACTTTCAAGGCCAAGTAGCGGCTAAGGCATGGCAGCAAAGCAGTTGCTGGGAGCCGCTTGGGCTATTTTTCGCGGCGGCCCTCAGGGTAAGTTTGAGAGCCTGATTGACCGGCTCGCAACGCGAGGACAGCATGGCGAAGTTCTTTGCAGTTACCATTATCGTGATCGCGATTGCTTCTGCGATTCCCATCGTGCGGCACACATGGTGGCTGCCTCCCGATATCTCGACGCATGGAGCGCCCATCGACGAGCAAACGTCGGAAACCATGGCTGAAGCCGGTATCTCTTTCCTCGTTTCTCAGATCATCCTTGCCTTGTTCATCTGGCGCTTTTCGGGCGACCGCCCTGGCGAGAAAATCAAGAACCTTCCCGGCGGCGCCAAAGCGATGGTCTGGGCTGCCTTCCTGCTGGTCGGTACCGAAGTCCTCGCGCTCGGCGTCTTTGGCGTAAAAGCTTGGGCGACTGTCTATCTGACGCCGCCCGCGGCGAATGCAATCCCAGTCCAGGTTCAGGCCGGCCAGTTCGCCTTCTATTTCCGCTATCCCGGCCCCGATGGAACCTTCGGTACCGCCCACCCCGAGATGATCAGCGAGGCCAACCAGAATTACTTTGGCATCGATGCCGATCATGATCCCGATGCCAAAGACGATATCGTCACCGCAGAAATGGCCATTCCAGTCAACCACGAGATCCACCTGCTCATGCACTCCAAAGACGTCGGGCACTCGTTCTTTGTCCCGGAGTTGCGTGTCCAGCAGGACTTTGTTCCCGGTCTTGACCTGAGTATGCATTTCACCGCGACCAAGGTCGGAAGATACGAGATTGTATGTACGCAGTTATGTGGCCTCGGCCACTACAACATGAAGGCGTATTTGAGTGTGATGTCCCAGGAAGACTACGACAACTGGTTAAAGAAACAAGCAGCGTTGCAATAAGTGCAGAGTAAGTGCAGCGCCCTCGTTCTGTTATGGCGGGGATATTCTCGAGGTGAACCGATGCACGACATGTCAGCGCACAGCCCGGTAGCGCATCACGCGCCCCCGACAAGCTTTATCCGCAAGCATATCTTCAGCCTCGACCACAAAGTCATCGGCAAGCAATATTACGGGCTGGCCCTGGTGGCCGTCCTCGTCGGTATGGTCCTCTCCTGGCTGATGCGCATCCACCTGGGATGGACTAACTATGCCATCCCCGGACTGCACTTGCTTTCCGCCAACGGCGCGCCGGGCAATGTTATGACCCCCGAGTATTACCTCCAGTTGATGACCATGCACGCCACCATCATGGTCTTCTTCGTGCTCACGACGGCTCCCTTCGCGGCCTTCGGCAATTACTTTCTGCCCATTCAGGTAGGCGCGGAAGACATGCCCTTCCCACACTTCAACATGATGTCGTTCTGGGTCACGTTCACCGCTTTCCTGTTCCTGGTTTCGTCGTTCTTTGTAAGTGATGGACCAACTCTCGGCGGCTGGACGCAATATGCTCCCCTGAACGCGATCGGCCCCGTCGGTGGCCCCGGCGAAGGCACCGGCGTTGTCCTGTGGGCGATCTCGATCGGTCTTTTCTGCGTTGGCCAGTTGCTCGGCTCGCTGAACTTCATCACCACCACCCTCGACATGCGCACGCGCGGTATGAGCCTGTGGCGCCTGCCGCTGAGCGCATGGTCGTGGTTCATTACCTCCTGCATGGGCCTCACCGCATTTGCAGTCTTGATGCCGGCCTGCATCCTCCTGATCCTCGATCACGTGGCGGGAACCAGCTTCTTCGTGCCCTCCAACCTCGTGATCAACGACCAGCTCCAGCCCCACTCCGGCGGCTCTACGCTGCTCTGGCAGCATTTGTTCTGGTTCTTCGGACATCCTGAGGTCTACATCGCGATTGTTCCCGGGATGGGTATCGTCTCGCACGTTCTCGTCACCAACATGCGCAAGCCGATGCTGAGTCATCGCGTCCTGATCTATGCCATGGGCGCGCTCGCTGTTCTCAGCTACGTCGTCTACGGTCACCACATGTTCGTCAGCGGGATGAATCCGGTTTCGTCGCTGGCCTTCTCCTTCCCGACCCTGGTCATCACCATCCCATCCTCCATTGTCGTGCTCATCTGGCTCGGGAGCCTCTACGGAGCTAAGCTGCGCATTAACACGGCTTCCTTGTTCGCGCTGGGCTTTATCTCCATGTTCATCAGCGGCGGCGTCAGCGGCTTCTTTCTGGCGCAGCCTTCGGTCGATATCATGCTGCACGCGACTTACTTCGTGGTAGGCCACTTCCATATGGTGATGGGCGTAGCAGCTATGTTCGGCATCTTTGCGGGAACCTACTTCTGGTTTCCCAAGATGTATGGCCGCATGATGAATGAAACTCTGGGCAAGGCTCACTTCTGGCTCAGCTTTGTGGGAGCCTACGCCATCTTCATGCCCTTCCACTATCTCGGCTTAGCGGGCAACGTGCGCCGCTATCAGGCGTTCGTGGATGACTATATGAAGCCCTTTATCCCAGTTCATCAGTTCATCACGATCGCCGCGCTCTTTACCGGAGCCGTGCAGTTGATCTTCTTGTACAACCTGATCCACAGCCGCTTCTGGGGTGAGCCCGCCACTGACAACCCGTGGCAGGCGACTTCGTTGGAGTGGAGCACGCCCACCACGCCTCCGCCTCACAACAACTTTGGCGACAAGCTGCCGGTCGTTTACCACGATCCCTACCAATATGGTGTGGCGGGGTCGGCGGGCGACTATGTCATGCAGACCTCGCCGGAAAAGGTCGCCGGGCCTGACGAGGCATAACGAATAGCCAGAAAGAAGTTTGCATTATGGCAACCACGATCCAACCGCCGAAGGTTCAGCCCCCGACGCTCGATGAGCGTCGGCCAACCAGTTCCGGCAACGGAAGTGGCGGACGAAATATGCCGCCCATTGATGGCGCTCTGCCGGCGGTAATGGACGTTGCTCCTCCCCCAGCTTCAACCGGAATCTGGGTCTTCCTGTTTTCCATCACCATGACCTTCCTGGCGTTCACCAGCGCCTTGATTGTTCGCCAGGGATCGGCGCCCGATTGGCACCATCTAACGTTGCCGCCAATTCTCTACCTGAACACGCTGGTGCTCATCGCAAGCAGCGTCACGCTCGAACTGGGGCGCCGCGACGTGGGCGCTTTCATGGGCCCGCTCGCCAAGGCGATCGCCCATCCCGGCCGTTGGCTATATGCCACGCTTGGCCTCGGCCTGCTTTTTGTGGTTGGGCAGTATGTCGCATGGCTGCAATTGCAGGCTCAGGGTTTCTATCTGGCCACCAATCCTAATAGCTCCTTTTTCTATTTACTTACTGCCGTGCATGCCATCCACGTTCTTGGCGGCCTGGGAGGTTTAGTCCGTGTCATTGTCAAGCTCAAGCGCTTGACCTTAAAGAGGAGCACGTTGGTTGCAACCGCCCGCTATTGGCATTTTATGGGCGTGCTTTGGATCTATCTGTTGTTAGTGCTATGGGCAACAATCTAGGCAAACTCAATCCGTAGGAGGCATCGTGAGCCAAGCCGAAATCACCATGATGGGGGGACACTCCACGGGTGTAATGGAGACGCCGACGTTTTCGGTTCCTGCAAAGAAAATGGCGATGTGGCTGTTCATCATCGCCGACACCGCGACCTTTGCCGCCTGCCTGGTGGCGTACGGCTTTACGCGCAATGCTACCCTGAATTGGCCGCGTCCTTTCCACAGCATCACCAACGTCGCCCTGATGACTTTCATCCTGGTCACCAGCAGCCTGACCATGCTCTTTGGTGTCCGCGCCGCAAAAGCGGAAGACAAAGCAGGAGCTCTGCGCTGGACTTTCATTACCGCCGCGTTGGGCATTGTCTTTGCCCTGCTCCATATTCGCGAGTGGTTTTCTCTGATCGACGAAGGCATGACCCTCTTCAAGAATCCTTGGGGGTCAGGATTGTTTGGCGCGGTTTTCTTCAGCATTACCGGATTGCATCTTACTCACGTCGCCGGCGGAGTCGTCGCCCTGCTCGCAGTCGGGCTGCGATACAAAGGCGGACGTTACAAGGCCGACGACATTGAGATACTCGGCCTTTACTGGCACTTTGTCGATCTGGTCTGGATGTTCGTTGTCCCCTTAGTCTATCTTTTGAATTTGTCGCACTGAGCCTAATTCGTCAGGAGCCACTCGCATGACAACCGACACGAAAGCTGGATCTGGAAGAGACATCGTCGTTTACGTTTGTATCCTAGTGCTGGCTGCCATCCAGTTCGTCATCGCTTATCAGAATATGGATGCGGGCACGATGTTCACCTGGATGTTGATCGTAGCCTGCATCGAGGCCGCTCTCGGACTCTTGTTTTTCATGCATCTTTCCGAGAATCGCGGATTGCTTTGGTTTGTTGTTATCTTTGCAGTCTCTGCGCTGCTGGCGATGCAATACGGGTGGACCGACAGCTTCCGCATAGCACATGGCGCGCCTTGGGCTAAGTGAGTTGCTTGTGGCAAAAACGGCAATGGAATGAGCCGGAGGGTGAGATGAAAAGGGCGCTCAACTTATGCGCACGCGTGCTCGGCGTGTTGCTCCTGGTCTTGGTTGCTTCCCCGGCTTTCTCCCAGAGTTGCGCGCTTTGCTACACGCAAGCTTCATCCGCCGGCGCAAGGATGATTGAGGCATTGCGCAGCGGGATTCTGATTCTGGTCCTTCCCCCGACTTTCGCATCCGTCGGTATGCTTTTTGTTGTCCACCGCAAGCGCAACCAAGTTCGGCAGACGGAACACAAAGACGCCTCGCAACTCGACTGGTAAGCACTCGGAAGCAAATCTAATGTTGAAGTGAGCAATTGGTCCGCGCCGGGCGGTTGGCAAACCGCTCCTGAATCCAAGCCATCTGGTCCCGAACCGAATCGCCGATTACTCGCCCAGGGTCGTATTCCGCATAGCGATTAAACAGAACCCAGTCTCCCTGCTGGCATAACCGTGCGACAACTTTAGTAGTGGCGATGATCGACGGTTCCCCTTCGCTGCCGATCACAAGCAGCGGCCCATTGGCAGGTCCCATGCCTAGCCGGTTCCGGCGGAAGTAATCCTGAACAAACCTGTTACCTTCCCAATGAGCTTTCAGCATGTCCGTCACCGGCATCTTATCCACGCCGGATACGCCGCACTCCTCCCCGAGTCGCTCATAAAGCGGCAGCGCCTGTTCCGTCAAAACATCGCTGGCGTCAAACTGCGGGTAAGCCGTCTTCAGGCCGTAAGCCAGGAGCAACGGCAGTTCATGCGGTTGATTGCCCGTTGGCGCGAGGAGATCCTCTAGATCCGTTACCCGCGAAATCGCCACGCCTCCCAGATAGCTCGGATCGGGGGCCTGGTACTCCATTTCCGCCACGCCCACAACGGCCATTGCGCCTTCGCCCGTACCCATCGCGATCCACCGCGGTCCAAGCCCGGGCACGGCACTGCGAGCCGCCGGAATCGAATAGATCACGTCGGACGTATTCGCCCGCACATCTGCAAAAGCGTTGCGGAAGCTCGTCCCGAGGCCCGCGTAGTCGGTGGCAACCACGGCATAGCCGAGGTTGACGTACATCGAAAGAAACGACACGGGCAGCAGCTTTCGCGCCAGCGATGGAGCGCACACGCGGGCCACTCCGCTTAAGCTGTGCGCCCATGCAATCACCGGCCAGCCCCCAGCCGGCGGCTTTCCAGCCGGAAACAAAACCACCCCCGAGGCCGCAACCAGGTCGCCGTTGCCCGAGCGCGAGTAATACAAAATCCGGACCGCTTGCACGCCCAGCGAATATGGCAGCGGGGCCGAGCGGATCAGGTCGCCGGGCTTGCCGGCAGGCAGCGGCACGGGTGTGTCATAGAACTTCTTGGCCGGCGAGTTACGCGGAAGGTGGGATTTCTTTTGCGCGGCCGTGGCCTGATCCCGCTGAAGCTGATTTTGCGCAACTTCATTTTGCGGAACCTCACTTGGGCGAGCCTGTTGCGCGAACAGTGTCCCACTGAGCCAAAGCAGGACAACGCCAGTGCGAATTTCAGGATTCAAGAATGCCGCCCGGTCCTCCAACGTCGATTCCTCTACCGAACGAGCATTCGAAATCCAGCGTCTGGCCGCCGAGACTATGCTGACTAATCCCGGAAGAAGATCTTTGTAACTCATAAAGATGGTGTCGCCGCAAACTCCGGAACCCAAGCCCCAAGGCCGACCTCGAGTGTTAGAATATCTTAATGGCAAAAACATTAGTTCACACTGTAATCTCTCAACTTCAACTGGAACGCACTCGCCTCGAAAAGGAACTGCATCGGGTAAGCGCGGCTCTGACCGCCTTCGGCAAGGTCTATCTTCAGGGGAGCAAACCGAAGTCCGCACCCGTTGGCCGGAAGCACAAGATTTCGGCGGAAGGCCGCAAGCGCATTGCTGCAGCGCAGAGGGCGCGCTGGGCAAAGGCAAGAGCGGCTAAAAAGAAGAAGTAGTTCCTTAAGAGCAGACTTTCGGCGGAAAACGGGTCGTGTGGGGCGACGTCGTCACGAGCGCGGGGGGCTATGCCCGCAAGCGGCGTCCCTGACTCCAGGCCGCGCTAGCTCAAGGCCCCCAGAACTTCCCCGACGAATCCCGCGAACTGGCGCACGTCTTCTTCCGTGGTATCGAACGAACACATCCACCGCACTACTGATTCCTCTTCGCTCCACACATAAAAGAAGTAGCGCTCCTGAATCTTCGCAATTGCCCCCTGCGGAATCTCCGCAAATACACCGTTCGCTTCCACCGGATACACAATCTTCACCCGCGGAATCTTCCGCACCTCCTGCTGCAACAGCTGCGCCATGCGGTTCGCATGTTCCGCATTTCGCCTCCACAAGTTGTTCGTCAGCAGCGCTTCCATTTGCGCGGCCATGAATCGCATTTTTGACGCCAGCTGCATCCCCTGCTTGCGCACAAACAAAAAGTCCTGCGCCAGTTCCGGACGAAAGAAGACGACAGCCTCCACTCCCATCAGCCCGTTTTTCGTCCCGCCAAACGACAGCACATCCACGCCCAGGTCCCGTGTTGCCTGCCGCAGCGTCAACCCTTGCGCTGCTACTGCGTTTGAAATCCGCGCCCCATCCATGTGCAGAAACATTTCCTGCTCATGGGTAAACCGCGCCAGCGCCTCGATCTCCGACGGCTTGTAGACCGTCCCCATCTCGGTGGATTGCGTGATCGAAATGACACGCGGTTGCACGTGATGCTGGTCCCCAATTCCGTGATAAGCCGCTGCCGCCGTTTCCACCGTCAGTTTTCCCCTCGGAGCCGCCAGCGGGATCAGCTTGCACCCCGTGAATTTCTCCGGCGCCCCACATTCATCCGTATAAATATGCGACAGCTCCGGACACAGCACGGCGTGAAATGGGCGCGTCAGCGCTTGCAGGCTCAGCACATTGGCGGCCGTCCCGTTGAATACAAAAAAGACGTGCACATCCGCACCAAAGTGCTCGCGGAATCTTGCAACCGCCGATTCCGTACAGCGATCGTCCCCATACCCCACCACGTGCCCTTCATTCGCGCGGTGGATCGCCTCCAACACCTCGGGGTGAACCGCCGCATTGTTGTCGCTGGCAAAACTTCGGATCGGTTTCATAACAACCCAAATCTAGCAGAACCGCGGTCGCGCGATATGCCCCCGTTTGCAGAACGAAAATTCTCCGCAGCGTCTGCATCGCAGCGGGAATCTACTAAGTGGTCTAAAATTGGAGTTTGGGGTCTCGGACCAGATGCCGATTGGGGCGTGCAATCAAAGACAACGGGGAAGTTCCGCGGCCTTTTGGGAATTGATGAAGCTGGTTATGCGTCGCAACTTACGTCCATTATTCGCCAAAGCGTCATTGGCCGTTCTATCTTGTGCACTCTTCGGAGCGCTCTTGCTTACCGTTGCCTGTGGCAACGACAAGGCAGCCAAAGCCGCTGACGATCCGCCGGCTATGCCGGTGAAGGTTCACACCGCCACGCTGCAGAAAGTGGACGACACCACCGAATACGTCGCGACCCTGAAATCGCGCGACTCGGCCGTTGTCATGCCGCAAGTTGAAGGCGTTATCACCCAGATTTTCGTCCGTTCCGGTGAACGTGTCGCAAACGGCGCGCCACTGATGCAGATCGATCCCGCCAAGCAGCAGGCCACGGTCAAAAGTCAGGAGGATGCCCGCAATGCGCAAGTCGCGCAAGTTACGTGGGCCCAGCAGAATTATGACCGCGTCAGCGGGCTGGCCAACGCCGGTGTAGTCAGCAAGCAGGATCTCGACCAGGCCCGCGCCACGCTCGATGCAGCCAAGGCCCAGCTTCACTCCCTTGACGCCCAGGTGAACGAGCAGCAGGTGCAACTGCATTACTACCAGGTGACCGCGCCCCGCGCGGGCGTCATAGGAGATATTCCGGTGCGCGTGGGCGACCGCGTCGTTACCACCACACAGCTCACCACCGTCGACCGCCCCGGCACGCTCGAAGCTTATATTTACGTACCCATTGAAAAATCCGGCCAGCTCAAAATGAATCTTCCCGTTGAGATTGTCGATGGCTCGGGAAATCAACTGGCAACGAGCCGCATTTCGTTTATCTCGCCGCAGGTCGATAACACCACGCAGACCGTGCTCGCCAAGGCCCAGATCGCGAATTCCAAGGATTCGCTACGCACCGCCCAGTTCATCCGCGCGCGCGTGGTGTGGGGCACACAGCAGAAGCCGGTTGTGCCGGTCGTTGCCGTCTCGCGCATTGGCGGCCTCTATTTTGCTTTTGTTGCCGAGCCCGATCCAAAAGGCGGATACGTAGCCCGCCAAAAGCCGCTCCAGATCGGTCAAATCGTTGCCAATGATTATGTCGTGCTCGATGGTGTCAAGTCCGGAGACAAAGTCGTCGTTTCCGGCACCCAGTTTCTGATCGATGGCGCAGCCGTGGTCCCGCAGGAAAGCAGCAGTTCGTAACAAATTCAAGATTCAGCCTTTGCCGGTTTTCGGTGGCCAGTTTCAGCCGTAGCGCACTACCAGGTTCGAACTAGCCACTAACCACTGACCACTAGCCACTGTCTTTTCTATGGTTGATTTTTTTATCCATCGTCCGGTCTTCTCCACCGTCTGCGCCCTGCTCATTATTCTTGCCGGAGCGATCTGCATCCCAACTCTGCCCATCGCGCAATTTCCCAATCTCGCGCCTCCGCAGGTTTCGGTCAGCGCGTCCTACACGGGAGCCAGCGCCCAAACCGTCGAAGCCGCCGTTACCACGCCACTCGAGCAGCAGATCAATGGCGCCGAGGGCATGAAGTACATCACTTCCGCAAGTACAAATGATGGGGTCAGTTCCATCACTGCGACCTTCGACCTCACCCGCGATCCCGACCTGGCCTCCGTCGATATCCAAAACCGCGTCAACACCGCCCTCGGCCGCCTCCCCAACGCCGTCAAACAAATTGGCGTCACGGTCCAGAAGTCCTCCGAAAACTTCGTTTTCGGCGCCGCCGTTTTTTCGCCCGACCACCGCTACTCCACGCTCTTCATGAGCAACTATCTTGACGTGTACGTGCGCGACAGCCTGAAGCGCGTGCCCGGCGTGGCGGACGTTGTCATTTTCGGCGAGCGTAAATATTCCATGCGCCTCTGGCTCGATCCCGTCCGCATGGCTGGCCGCGCGCTCACCGCGGACGATGTCGTCAACGCCCTCCAGGAGCAGAACGTCGAAGTCGCCGCCGGCGAAGTCGGCTCCCAGCCCTCCATGCCCGGCCAGCAGTTCCAGATCAGCGTTCGCGCCATCGGGCGCCTTTCGGAAACCTCGCAGTTCGACGACATCATTCTCAAGAGCAACGCCGATGGTACGCTGGTCCGTCTGCGTGACGTGGGCCGCGCGGAACTCGGCGCTGAAGACTACAGCTCCGATCTCGATTACAACGGACAGGAATCCGTCGGCGTCGCCGTTATCCAGCTCTCCACCGCGAACGCCCTCGACGTCGATCGCCGCTGTATCGCCGAACTGGCGCGGCTTTCCAAGCGTTTTCCGCCCGGCATGAAGTACGAGCTCGCCTTCGATACCACCGATGCCGTCGGCGAATCCATCCGCGACGTCGTCTCTACGCTCGGCGAAGCGATCCTTCTCGTGATCCTCGTCATTTTCATTTTCCTCGAAGACTGGCGCTCGACTGTCATCCCCGCCGTCACCATCCCGGTTTCGCTTGTCGGCACTTTTGCCTTCGTCAAGCTGCTCGGCTTCTCTATCAACACGCTCACGCTTTTCGGAATCACGCTCGCCACCGGTCTGGTCGTCGACGACGCCATCGTTGTCATCGAAAACATCGGGCGCCATCTCCAGGAAGGCGAACCAAGCCCGCTCAAAGCCGCATCCGACGCCATGAAAGAAGTCACCGGCGCGGTCATCGCCACCTCGCTCGTGCTGGTCGCGGTGTTTGTGCCGGTCGCGTTTTTCCCCGGCACTACAGGAGTCCTCTTCCGCCAGTTCGCGCTCACGATTGCATTTTCCATTTCTATTTCTGCCTTCAACGCATTGACGCTAACACCCGCACTCTCCGCACTCCTGTTGGGGCGGCAGCATGGTGAAAAGAACTGGTTCTTCAAGCGTGTCGATCGTGTTCTTTCTGCGGTCACCAACGGCTATGTCCGCGCTCTGCGCGCGTTCTTGCGCTACGAGATTCCGGCCCTCATTCTCTTCGCCGCCGGCCTCGTCTGTGCCTATCTCGTTTTCCAGCGAGTCCCCAAAGCTTTTGTCCCCAACGAAGATCAGGGATATCTCATCGTCGCCATTCAGGCCCCGACCGGAGCTTCGCTCGAGTACACCCGCAACATCGGAAAGCAGATTTCCGACATCACTAAGAATTTCTCCGAGATCGAAGGCACCTTCTCGGTCGCTGGCTTCAGCTTCGCCGGCAGCTCTCCCAACGCCGGCCTCGTGTTCGTCACCCTTCAGCCGTATTCCAAGCGGAAAGGGCCGGAGCACAACGCCTCGGCCATCCTCAATCGCCTGCGCGGTCCGCTGTTCGGAATCTCCGGCGCAATCGTCATTCCCTTCGAGCCGCCCGCTGTTCAGGGTCTCGGCGAATTCGGAGGCTTCCAGTTCGAATTACAGGATCAGGGTGGTCACACCTTGCAGGATCTCGACAAGTCCACCCACGACCTCATGCGAGCCGCCGGCGAACGCAAAGACCTGGCGGGCCTGTTCTCCACCTACACCGCCAACGATCCCCAATTTGTCATCACCATCGACCGCGAAAAGGCCAAGAGCCTGCACGTCCCGCTCAGCCAGATTATCGACACGCTGAGCGTCTTTATGGGCTCCGCGTACATCAACGATTTCGATTTCAACAACCGTTCCTACCGCGTCTATGTGCAGGCCGACAAGCAATTCCGCTCGCACCCGCAGGATATGAAGCAGTACTACGTCCGCTCCGATAGCGGCGCGATGGTTCCGCTCGAAAACCTGATGTCCATCGACCAAAGCTCCGCTCCGCAGGTCATCAGCCACTACAATCTCTTCCGCTCCGCCGAAATCAACGGCTCCGCCGCACCCGGCTTCAGCTCCGGCCAGGCCATCAACGCCATGCAGGAGCTTTCCGCCAAGACCCTGCCGCAGGGCTACAGCTACGAGTGGTCTGGTATTTCGCTCGAAGAGCTGCAATCCGGTTCCACGACGCTCATCCTCTTCGCACTCGGAGTCGTAGTCGTCTACCTCACGCTTTCCGCCCAATACGAAAGTTTCGTGCTCCCGTTCATCATTCTTCTTGCCGTTCCCATGGCGCTCCTAGGCGCTCTCGCCGCCCAATGGACGCGCGGCCTGCAAAACGATGTCTACTGCCAGGTCGGACTGGTCATGCTGGTCGGCCTCGCCTCCAAGAACGCCATTCTGATCGTCGAGTTCGCCGAGCAACTCCGCGAGCGCGGCATGAACATTTTCGAATCGGCCGTCGAATCCGCCCGCATCCGTCTCCGTCCCATCCTGATGACCTCCTTCGCATTCATTCTTGGAGTCATTCCCCTAGTCACCGCCAGCGGTGCAGGAGAAAACGGCCGCCACTCCGTAGGTACAACGGTCTTCGGCGGCATGATCATGAGCACCATCCTGAATCTCTTCTTCATTCCCGTTCTCTATCTCTTGATAGAAGGCTTCCGCGAGCGCCGCAAACCCAAATCCGGCTGAGAAACTGTGGCGCGACTCCTGTCCGCGCTTCCCCTGTGTCCCCCGTGCTTCAGCATTTGGTTTTGCTTGGACCTCGCTTTTGGGTTTCCACTTCTGCAATCTGCCCCCTGACTCTGACCTCCCTGCATCTGCCGCCAAGAATCTAAAATGACTTGTGCGCCTCATGCCCACTCCGGACGAAATCAAGCTCGCCGCCGAACTTCTCCGCTCCGGACGGGTCGTCGCTTTTCCCACCGAAACCGTGTACGGATTAGGCGCCAACGCCCTCGACCCCGGCGCCGTGTCCAGAATCTACGCCGTCAAGCGCCGACCTCCGACTAGCCCGCTGATCGTCCACATAGCGTCAACGGAAATGATCGCCCTGCTGGCCGCCGATTGGCCCGAAGCTGCCGAGCGCCTGACCCGCATGTTCTGGCCCGGCCCGCTAACGCTGGTCGTCAGGAAACAGCCTGGCGTGCCTGAGATCGTCACTGCAGGCCTGCCCACAGTTGCCTTGCGCATGCCTGCGCATCCGGTGGCGCGGGCTCTCATTTGGGCGGCTCGCATTCCCCTGGCCGCGCCCAGCGCCAACCGCTTCACCGAACTCTCTCCCACCACCGCCGACCACGTCCGCCGCAGCCTCGGCAACGACGTCGACTACATTCTCGATGGAGGCCCTTGCGAGGTCGGGATCGAATCCACCGTGCTCTCGCTCGCCGGGCCGCAGCCCGTCCTGCTTCGCCCCGGAGGAATCTCGCGGCAAGCGCTCGAGTCCCTGATCGGCCCCATAGCGTCGGTGCAAGCAGCCCTGGGGCACGAGGTGCCGGCCGGTGCACACCCCTCGCCCGGCATGCACGCGCGTCACTACAGCCCGCTCACGTTCCTATTATTGGTGTCGAATGGAAAGGTGCCCGAACAGGGCAGAGGAATCTACCTGCAGCACGCGCACGCCGCAACACGCCCGAACGTTACGACTATTCAGATGCCAACCGCGGCCGCCGACTACGCCGCCGCTCTCTATGAAAAGCTCCACCAAGCCGACGAAGCCAACGCCGACTGGATCGCCGTAGACCTGCCTCCAAACGAACCGGAGTGGGAGGCAGTGCAAGATCGCCTGCACCGCGCCGCGTCGAACGACTAGAGGAGAACTCAACCTCAGTCCGGCAGCTGAATCGGCCTAAAGGTTTGCGCCTGTTTGTGCGTCGTGCTCAAACGAGCTCGTGTGAAGAGCTTGCGCGAACCCTTTCGGGCACACCCTGACGGATGGTTGGATGGCCGCTACCCCTTCGTGTGGGACCGTCGCAACTGGCGACGATGCGCCCTCTTCTTTCGCTGTTTGTTGGCCATTCTGTTTGCCGCGAGCTTACTGATGGGCGCTGTCGGAAAAACTGAAACCGGGTTTGGTGGCTTTGCTTCCGTTGCAGGTTGTTGTTCCGCTGCATTCTCCATGCCTTGATCCTCCTTGCTGGACTGGTTATGCTCAGCCTGACGCTAAAGAAATACCGTTCAGTGTTATGCCTGTCCGGCGATGCTTAAGCTTGCCCGTTTGCCCGCCCGGAGTTGTTCAGCGGTGAACGCATGCCCGCACGTACCACATCTCCACGTTGAACTTGGTCTCCGGTTCTCCGCCCCAGAGCTGAGTTTGGCGCCTTCGCTCGGATGGAACGCCATCACCAACTCGCCACCGCATTCCAGGCATTGTCGCCTATTCATAGTCACCTTGACGCCAGAAACCCACGGGATTCTCTGGTTGGTTCCGCACTAAGAGAGAAGTACTTCAGATGTGCTGACTTAGCTCAGGAGATCTGACGGAGCGGAAGACAAAGAGCGCTCAATCATGACCATAGGCCTATTGCGGGCGCATGTCAAACCTCGATAGAGCACCGTTCTATGCTTTCGAATCAATCTCAGAGGCATCGCGGAGTCCCAACTTCCTCAGCACGAGCATGGCCGGACACCAGTTGGTGATCCCGGACTGAAAGAGATTGAGTCCGACAAAAGCGGTGAACAGATACCAATACGAGCTAAGCCAATGTCCCAAGGCCAGCGAAAGCAGGATGAAGGTTCCTGCCATCAATCGAAGACCGCGTTCTACTGTCATGGTCAAGTTCTCCTTGTTGGGTCGTGCGTGTTCTTCGGAACATCGCCTGCGGTTCTTTCGCATGCGGCAACATTTCAGGAAAGTGCCAGTGTGCCGGCGGAGCGGTCACCCGCGTTTCTCCGACATGTAATACAGAACCGGAACGGCCATGCGCGACAGCACGGTGGAAGCTACTTCGCCGGCCATCAGCGATAAAGCAAGTCCCTGGAAAATCGGGTCGAACAGAATCACGCTTGCCCCAACCACCACGGCCGCGGCGGTCAAGAGCATGGGCCGGAAGCGTACGGCGCCCGCGTCTACGACGGCTTCTTCGAGCGACATGCCCTGCGCGCGCCGCAGTTCGATGAAATCCACGAGGATGATCGAATTGCGGACAATAATGCCAGCGCCGGCGATGAATCCGATCATCGAAGTGGCCGTGAAGAAGGCCCCCATCAGCGTGTGCGCGGGAAGGATGCCGACGAGCGTGAGCGGAATCGGCGCCATGATCACCAGCGGCGTTTTAAAGCTCTTGAACCAGCCGACGACGAGCACATAAATAAGGACGAGCACCGCGGCAAAAGCCAAGCCAAGGTCGCGGAAAACCTCGACCGTAATGTGCCATTCGCCATCCCACTTCATGGAATAACGGTCGGTGCGCTCGGGCATGGTGGTGCCTTTGTATTGCTTGACCGAGTAGCCATCCGGCAGTTTGATCTTGTCAATCGCGTCGCTCATCTTGAGGATCGCGTACACAGGGCTTTCTTCTTCGCCCGCCACGTCGCCAGTGACGTAGACGACCGGCAGAAGGTTTTTGCGATAAATACTGGTATCGATCGTGGTTTGGTGCAGAGTGGTCAGTTCCTGCAGCGCAATCTTCGCGCCCGAAGGAGTCGGCAGCTTGAGGTTAGCGAGGTCCTGGATGCTTGACCGGTCGGGGCGCGACAAACGAATTTCGATGGGGATGTCTTCGCGAGACTGCGGATCGTGCAACAAGCCGGCATCGGCACCACCGAGTCCGATCTGCAAGGTGCGGGTGACGTCAGCTGCGGAGATTCCGTGCAAAGACGCCTTGTCGAGATCGACCTTCAGATCGTATTTGGTCTGCGGGTCCTCGACGTACCAGTCAACGTCCACGACGCCGGGTGTTTGCTGGAAAACCTGCTTGATCTGAGAAGCGAGTTGGATCTGGCCCTTATAGTCTGGGCCGTACACTTCGGCGACAAGCGTTTCGAGCACTGGCGGGCCCGGCGGCACCTCGGCGACTTTGATACGGGCGCCGAACGGTGCCGCGATTTTGTCCAGTTCGGGACGCAACCGGCGTGCGATCGCGTGACTCTGCGCCTTGCGCTCATGACGAGAAAGCAGGTTTACCTGAATATCCGCCTGGTTGGGCTGGTGTCGCAGGAAATAGTGCCGCACCAAGCCGTTGAAGTTATAGGGTCCGGAGGTGCCGGCGTAGATCTGGTAGTTGATGACTCCGGGCTGCTGCCCAAGATAACGCCCCAGCGCCTGAGCCACGCGTGTGGTCTGCTCGAGCGGCGTGCCGTCGGGCATATCGATGATGACCTGGAACTCGCTCTTGTTGTCGAAGGGCAGCATCTTGACGCGTACCCATTTCAACGGGACGAACGCGACGGCCGCGAGCAGCAGCACGACCACGCTGCCGAGGAATATCCAGCGTCGCCGCGGATTGAGGATCAGCGGGTTCATGATGCGGCGGTAAAGGCGCGTGGTCCAACCCTCGGATTCGTGGTGTCCGTGTCCGTCATCTCCGGCGTAATGACGCAGGAGCCGCAATGCAGCCCAAGGCGATACCACAAAGGCCACGATCAGCGAGAACACCATTGCCGCCGAGGCGCCGACGGGGATGGGGCGCATATAGGGACCCATCAGTCCGCGGACGAAGGCCATGGGAAGGATCGCGGCAATCACCGCGAAGGTCGCGAGGATCGTGGGATTGCCCACTTCGTCCACGGCTTCGACGGCGACGTCAACGAGCGCGCGCCCGCGGCTCGCCGGCAAGCGGAAATGGCGAACAATGTTCTCGACAACGACGATTGCGTCATCGACCAAAATGCCGATGGAGAAGATCAAGGCGAATAGCGTTACGCGGTTGAGCGTGTAGCCGAAGAGATAGAAGATCGCCAGCGTCAGAGCCAAAGTTACTGGCACGGCCAGCAGGACCACGCCTGACTCGCGCCAGCCCAGTGCCAAGGCGATCAACAGCGTCACAGAGAGAGTTGCGATGAACAGGTGTTTGAGGAGTTCGTTTGACTTGTCTTTAGCCGTCTCGCCGTAATTTCGTGTGACGGCAACGTTCAGATCGCTGGGTAGCAGGTACCCGCGCATCGCGTTCACTTTTTCCAAAACGTGATCCGCGATGATACTGGCGTTCGTGCCTTTGCGCTTGGCGAGCGTGATGGTAACAGCTGGGTACTCTTGTGTGGAGGCGGGGCGGAGCCCTGTCCCGGCACCACCTTTGCCGGTCGCGAAGAGCACATAGTTGTCAGCCTCGGCCGGCCCATCTTCGATCTTTTCCACTACGTCCCGCAAATAGACCGGCCGTCCTGCATGGACTCCCACCACGACCTGCTGCAAATCGTCGGCGCGCGTGAAGAACAACCCTGCTTCTACCTGGAATTCGCGGTTGTCGCGGGAGAAACTGCCAGCCAGTTCGCGGCTGTTCGCGTTGTGCAGTTGGCCGACGACTGCCCCAGGCGTGAGCCCATAGGCTGCAAGACGTTGAGTATCGAGCACCACCCGCACCTGGCGGGGCTGCCCTCCGATGATCGCCGTCTCCGATACGTCATCGATCCGCTTCAGCGAATCCTCCAACTCGCCGGCGATTCGCCGTAACGGGTAGGAGTCGTAGTTCTGGCCCCAGAGCGTAAGAGCCATGATAGGAACGTCGTCAATAGACCGGACCTTGATGATCGGCTGCGAAACCCCGGGAGGGATTCGGTCGAGATTGGAGTAAAGCTTGTTGTAAGTCTGGACGACCGCGTCTTCTTGTTTCGTTCCAACATAGAAGCGCACGATCAGCATACTCATGCCGGGATGGCTGATCGAATAGATGTATTCGACGCCCGGCACTTCGCGCAGCAGTTTTTCCATCGGCAGGCTGACGCGCTGCGCAACCTCCTCGGGGGATGCGCCCGGCATCTGCACGAAAACGTCGAGCATCGGGACGATAATCTGCGGTTCTTCCTCGCGCGGGGTTTGCAGGATGGCAAACACACCCAAAAGCAGAGCGGCGACAATAATGAGGGGAGTCAGCTTGGAATCAATGAAAGTGTGCGCGATTTGTCCTGCCAGGCGAAGGGCGGGATGCGGGGCATTGCCGGTTTGCGGTTTATTGTTGCCAGCGCTCATCTTCTCTCTCTCGGACGCAGCTTTCTCTCAGATTCAGCGCGACTCGATCTTCCTGCCGCTAAGTTCGCGGCTGCCCGGATCGGCGATCAGCATCTCTCCGGCTTGCAACCCGGCAAGTACTTCCACCTTCCCATCCGCAGGCTTTCCGATTGTGATGTAGCGCAAACCGGCGATCTTGCTCTGGTCGAGAACGTAAATGCCTTGTAATTGGCCGCGCTCAATGATGGCGCTGCGCGGGATCAGAAGCGCGGAACGCTCTCCGCGTGGAAATTGCGCCCGGCCGAAAAAGCCCGAACGGAGGGCGGGATCGGAGGGCAACTCCACCTTAACCAAAAAGCTGCGGCTGGCCGGGTCCGCCGCGGGATCAATCTCGACCACCTTGCCTTTCATTTCGCGGTCTCCGAGCGCATCGATCAGTATGGAAGCCTGCTGTCCCATGCGCACGTAGCGGAGATCCGTCTCATTGACGGTGGCTTCGAGCCGGTACCGGCGGGTATCCTCGAGGGTGAAGATCGGCATTCCGGGGCTGGCCAAGGTGCCCAGGTCGAACTTCTTCTCGGTCACAACGCCATCGAATGGCGCCAGGATGCGGGTATAGCCAAGGGCTGTGCGCGCCTGCTGCACGGCGGCTTTGGCCTGTTCCTGGCCAGCGCGCGCCATATTACGCCGTGCCTGCGCCGCCAGATAGCGCGCCTTGACCTCATCGAACTCTTGCGGGCTGACGGATTTCTTGTCGAACAAGGTTTGATAGCGCTTCAATGTTGCTTCCGCCAACGCGAAGTCGGAATCGGACGCGGCGATTTCCTGCTGCGACGCCAGATCGGCCGCCGTAGCGCGGTCGACCGCCGCGTGCGGCTGCGCGTCGTCGAGGATCGCCAGCACCTGCCCACGCTTAACGTGGTCGCCCTCGCGCGCGCGAATCTCCACGATGTTGCCCATCATCTGGGCGGATAATCGGCTGGTCTGGGCCGCTTGCAGCGTGCCCACGGCTTCCACCTGGTCCGGGACATTTGCTTTCTGTGCGGAAACTACCGAGACGTTGCTTATGGTCTCCGGCGCGGCGCTGACCGTTTCATGTTCGCTGGAGCAGCCGACCAACGCCGCCGTCAGAACCATCAAGAAGGAGAGCGCGACGGTTAGAACCAGTAAGGATTTCTTCGCGTTTTGCATATTTCGAGCGAGCATCAGAGTCATTGCATAATCACCGAGGATTGCAGATTCAAAGTGCCGCTCGCCAACTCCAGGTTGGCGTGGCTGATATAAGACTGGTAGAGGGCCTCCCAGTAGTCAGTCTGACTTCGGCGCGTTGCCTCTTCCGCGCCCAGGAGGTCGGTAATCGTCAGCAGGCCTCCGTCATAACGATCCTGGTCGATGCGCAAACTTTCCTGAGCTTGCGAAATCGCGGTGCGTGCCACTTCCACTTGCTGGCGGCTCGAATCGAGGTCGTAGTAGGCCTGGCGAACCTCCAGTCGCACCGCATCGTTCGCAGCTTGTTTCAGCGCCGCCATTTTTTCCGCGATCGCGCGTTCGCGCGACAGAGCTGCCCGTTTCGCCCCGCCCTGAAAGAGGTCAATCTGCAGTTCGATCCCGCCCAGCCAGTTCGTTCCTCCGCCTCCTGCAAGAAACGTTGGATTGTCCAGTTCCCATCCCGCAAAGGCGTTCAGACGAGGGCCGAACGACGATTTTGCAATGGCCACACTCAATTCCTGAGCAGACTGTTGCGCTTGGATTCGCTTGAGGTCGGGGCGGGCCTGGAGGGCTTTTTGTTCAGCGTCTGGCAGGGAAGCGACAGCAGGATTGCGGTCCGCAGGAGGATCCGCAGGCTGATATACCGCGTCTGCCGGCAGGCCCATGGCAAGATTGAGGCGAGCTCTGGCAAGCGCCAAATTGTTTCTGGCGCGAATCAGTTCTTGCTCTCTGCTCGCCAGCCGAACCCGTGAGCTTAGCAGGTCCGACTCCACAACCAGCCCAGCGTCGAACCGAACCTGGCTGCGGTCCAGGATGGACTTGGCCGTTTTCTCCGCTTGTTCGGCGACATCGAGTTGCTTGCCGGCAAGCAGCACGCCGTAGTACGCCTGCACCACGCGGAACAGAATCTCCTGATCCGTGCGCTCAAGTTGATGCGTCGCCGCGGCGTCCATTTCCTTCGCACGGCTGATCCCATGCCAGGAAGCGAACGAGTCGAACAGATTCCAGGTGCCTCCAAAGCGCGTCGTGAAATCGCCGTAGGGCGGGGGAGTGTTCAGTTTGTTCAGCGGAGGCGCGAAGTTGTCTGCCGTGAAGCGCTGCTGGCGCAGTTTGCTGCCGAACACATACACGGGATCGTCGCCCCGGGTGGCCAGTTCGGAAAAACTCACATGCGGCATGAGAAACGACTGCGCTTCTCGCACTCCGGCCCATGCTGCCTTGCTGTCCGCCAGAGCGGCCTTTCGCAGTGGATTCTTCTCCAAGGCAATGCTGGCCGCCTGCGGCAACGTGAGGATGGAGGCGTCCGGCGCTGCTTGTGCGTATACCGCACCCGCAGCGCCAAGGACGACCGCAGCTAGAGCAAGTCCATCGAATCTGAGTAATGACCGACGCATGGGAGATTTTTAGTGCTGCGCCCCTGCTGGCTGCGCGGAATTTATCCAATCGGTTGTCTCAGCCACGATCTCAAAGGTGGTGTGGAAGGCAGCGGTCTTGTTGATCATCGCTCCGACCGAACAGTACTTCTCTTCCGACAAATGAATTGCCTCTTCGATGGCAGACGCGCCGATGTCAAAGCCTCGTACTACGTGATGAATGCGAACCGCGGTAAATACCTGGGGAGGCCGTTCGGCCTGATCGGCTTCCACGCGCACTTCATACCCGGTTACTTTTTGGTGGTATTTCTGGCGCAAGATCGTAATCACGTCAAAGGCCGTGCAACCGGCCAACCCGGCTGCGACCAGTTCGATGGGCTTGGGACCCGTTCCCCCGGCGCCGTCGTCGAGCAGAAAATTGTGTTCGCTGCCCGTGCGCGCAACGAACTGTCTCTGCTGCGCCAGCGGTTGTGTCAGTTCAACTCTTGCGGAAATCATGGCACTCCTTCTCTGGCTCCTTTTGTGGAGCACACGAATAAATGCAAACCCGCAGAATTTGTTACAGGAAAGAAAAGAACGGAGGAAGCGCGGCAGGCTGATTCCCTCAGATAGGGTCACTAAAAGCTATGGATTCAATTACTTCGCGCCAGTTGCCAGTGCCCGGCTATAGGTAGCAAGAAGCTCTTTTCGGAGGGCGCTGGCGCGCGCACGATCAGGGCATTCGGCTGGCGATTCCTGGCAGCGCTGGATGGTAGCCTCCAGGCTGCGCAAGAACTTCTTGCAAGGCTCGCAGCCATTCAGGTGAGCCTCAATTTCGTCGCAGGAAAAATCGTCGAGCTCACCATCCAGATAGTCAGAAAGTCCCGCAAACATCTTGCGGCAATGCCGGGGGCGGGACGGGACTCCCGTTTTCTTACGCAGCCTTCTTCCCACAGCCGCGCGCTCGGCTCTTTCGTCCCCCTTTGCTAACTCTTTCCGGACAAACAGTCGAGCCCGATGGAGTCGCACGCGGATTGTCCCCGGGCGCAAACCAGTAATTTCCCCGACCTCTTCATCCGTGTAGCCTTCCATGTCGCGCAGCACCAGCACAATCCGATAATGCGGCGGCAGATTTCGGACTGCCTCACGCAAGCGCCGTCCTTCCTGGCCACGGATGGCCGAACCCTCTGGGCTGATACTGGCAAGCGCATCCGACCGCTCCAATTCCTCCCGATCAGGCATCAACTCATCGAGTGACAGTTCTCGGTTCGGCGCGAACTTGCTCTTGCGCCGACTCTCGAAACAGCGGTTCCTCACTACCTTATATAGCCACGTGGTCAAAGCTTTGGAGTTATCGAATTTGGGCAGATAAGGGAGCGCCTTGACCAGAACTTCCTGCATCGTGTCTTCGGCATCCTCGCGCTGACCGCACACGCGCATGCCGAACGCGAATACCGACTCTTGCAGCAGCGCCAGTGCCTTCTCAAGCGAGTCGTTGTCGCCGCGTTTTAGCAAAGCGATGGCTTGGTCGATCTCGGCGCGCATTTGATCAACTCCGTAAGCACTTTCTCTGCATTGAATTTATGCCTATACCAGCTTCTCATGCTTGCCGCCCTGGTTGGGAGCCCACTGCGGCGAGCGCTTCTCGAGGAAGGCGCGAATTCCTTCCACGGCATCGGGAGTGCTCATCAGGCCGGATAAGTATAAGTGTTCGATGCGCGCCAGATCATCGCCGAACGCGCGAGCCATAGCCATCCGCGCGGCCTGGCAGGCATAGTTCAGCGAAGAAGGGGAGCGGGGCAGGAAGTCCGATTCCAGCCACTGATTGAGCCCAGCATCGAGGTCGTCGACGACTTTTGCGACGAGCCCGCAGCGAGCGGCCTCCTCGGCAGTAATGGAGGCCCCCGTCAGAAGGAGCTTGGCAGCCGCCGCCTGCCCGATGCGAACCGGCAATAAAGCAGAGGCAGCCGGGGCGAAAACCCCTAACTTTACTTCGGGAGAGCCAAACTGCGCGGTCCGGTCGGCAATCACCAGATCACAGGCAAGCGCCACTTCAAATCCGCCACCCAGGCACTGCCCGCGAACCGCCGCAATGACCGGCGCAGGCGCCTCATGAATTCGCCGCAATAGCGCATGCAGCGCTGGCAGAGCCTCGCCAATCTGTTCGGGAAGATGCTCCTGCACGCTCGCGCCGAAGCTGAAGTGCGGCCCGCCGGCGGAAATCACGATTGCGTTCAAGGGACGTCCGGCGCACTGCGCGAAAGCGGCATCGAGTTCGCGCGTCATTGCGAGATCGACGATATTTGCCTTGGGAGCAGCCAGAGTGATGCGCGCGACTCGCTCGCCGTGCATCCACTCCACCCGGATCTTCTCGAACTTCATTTCGAGGCTCCTTGCTTTATCGCGGTATTTCTTTAGTGTGGATTTGCCGCTAATCTCCAGCACAGTGGCTGCGCTCTTCGGCGCGTTATACTTAGCCACGAGAATACGGGTCAGCCCAACGTGGGGTGGGCGAATCCGGAATGATCCCGTGTGGCGCCAAGTGCACGTTCAGTGTAACTTTTCCGCAGCCCAGGAATCTCATTGTGACCAAGTTAGCTTCCGCAAGGAGCAATTCCATGGATTCCCGTATCAACAGCCGGAGGTTTAAGAGCATAAGCCGGCGAGAATTGCTGAAACTGACGCCGGTGGTAGCCTTGGGCGCGTTCGCCATCCCCAAGCTCCAGGAACCGCTCCTCAAGGCTGGCCTGGGATTTAGCGATTGGTTTTCGGCGAAGCTTTTTCGTTCTGGTCATCTGGCGACGACGTTTGCCGACTCGGAACTTACTCCTGCCGAAAAGTTCCCGATCAACGGCTACGATGTTGCGGATCCACAGGTTGACTTCGACCGATGGTCGCTTACAGTCGCCGGAGCTGTGCAGAGGCCCGGCGATTACACGCTGGCCCAGATTCAGGCGCTTCCCAAGATCACACAAAACACCCGGCATGTCTGCGTTGAAGGCTGGGATGTGATCGGGCGTTTTGGCGGCGCCCGGCTTTCCGATTTCCTGAAAACGATCGGAGCCGATCTGACGGCTCGCTTTATCACGGTGGAATGCGCTGACGATTATTACGAATCTCTCGATATGGCAACCGCCCTGCATCCGCAAACGCTGCTCTGCTATGAGATGTACGATGCGCCGCTGACGCGCGAACACGGAGCCCCGCTGCGCCTCCAGATCCCGACCAAAGTCGGGTACAAACAGGCCAAATACCTTACGGACTTGAAGGTGACCAATGTGCTCGACAGAGTGGGCTATTGGGAGGATCAGGGTTATTCGGAGTTTTACGGGCTGTAACTACGAGGAGCACATTCATGTCGACCCAGGCGCTCACAATCGAAGACGCAAAGACCGGCGAAGTGATTGAGGCGGTGTACGAGCACCCGTTCGTCATTCGCCTTTGCCACTGGGTGAATGCCGTGTCGCTGTTCGTCATGGCGGGGAGCGGCCTGCAAATCTTTCGCGCCTTCCCCAGCTTCGGCGCAAAAATTTCTCAGAAAGATTTGATCGACTGGCCCAAGTCACTCGCTATTGGTGGTTGGTTAGGCGGGGCCTTGCAGTGGCACCTGACCTTTGTGTGGATCTACATCGGCACTGGCCTGCTCTATCTCGCCTATCAGATTTTCAGCGGCCACTACAAGCAAGTTCTGTTCGTGCCCAAGGATGTTCCCGGAGTGTGGCCCATGGCACGCCACTACTTCTTCTTCGGCCCGAAGCCTCCGGTGCGCGACGTTTACAACGCCTTGCAGAAGCATGCCTATACGTCGGTGATTGTATTGGGTGTGCTGTCGGTGGCAACCGGCTTTGCGGTGTGGAAACCGATCCAGTTTTCCTGGCTGGCGTGGATGATGGGCGGCTTTCATCTGGCACGCCTCTGGCATTTTCTGATCATGTGGGCAATGCTCGCATTCGTATTTGGACACCTCGTCATGGTCGTGCTCCATGGTTGGAACAACTTTGTTTCCATGTTGACGGGATGGAAAAAAGACCCGGAATATGTCGCGAAGTAGCGGTCGTTTGCGATGGCAGTGACTCTTAGGTTGCGGTAGGGGGCGATGGCTGCAGAGGTGAGTCCGCTGGACAATCCGGCGCAACAACTCCGCGAAAGGGAGCTGATCCAGCGTGTCCGGGACGGCGAGCGCGAGCTTTTTTACGAGCTGATCCGTCCTTACGAGCGCCGCGTTTACGCGGCGGCGTTTGCCATCCTGCGCAACGAAGCCGATGCCGACGACGCCGCGCAGGAGGCCGCATTGAAAGCCTTCAAACACATCCGGCAGTTCCGTGCCGAGGCCAGGTTCAGTACATGGCTCATCCAGATCACCATCAATGAGGCGCGTATGCGAAGAAGGAAGGAGCACGCCAGCCTTATGGAGCCGATCGCCAACGGCGAGGGTGAGGAAGGCAGTTATAAACCACGCGACTTTGCCGACTGGCGGGAAATTCCTTCCGAGACCCTGGAGCGGAAAGAGGTGCGGGAGAAGCTGGCGGAAGCGCTGGGCTCGTTGGGCCAGATTTACCGGGAAGTCTTTGTTCTGCGCGACATGGAGCAGTTGAGCATTGAGGACACAGCCAAAGTGCTGGGAATTTCAACCGCCTCAGTAAAAACCCGTCTGCTGCGGGCGCGGCTTATGCTGCGCGACCTCCTGGCGCCGGGGCTCGGCGGGGCCTGGAGCAGCTCGTTGTCTTTTGCAAAGGGGACCAAGCCATGGTAGTGAACTGCGAAGAAGTGTGGCGCGAAGTTTCGAACTATCTCGATGGCGAAGTCGAACCGGGGTTGCGCGCTGCCATGGAAGAACACGTTCGTGGGTGCAGGCAATGTGCCGCGGTCCTGGATGGAACTCGCAACGTAATCCAGTTGTACGGGGACGAGCGAATGCTCGAAGTGCCACTGGGCTTCAGCCGGCGTCTGGAACGCAGGCTGGAGGCGAACATGTCTGGCAGCAGGAGAAGCTTTTTCGGATGGATGGTGGCAGTGGCGGCTGCCGTGCTTGTGTCTGGGGCCTTCGAGGTGGCGCGTTCGTTTGGATCAAATCAGCCCGACCTGCGCTCAGAGCAAGCTCAACGGGCCGTTGGCATACCTCAGGACATGATGGTGGTGGTGGCGGAAGATGGGAAGACCTTTCACGTGGCTGGGTGCACGTTTATCCACGACAAGGCAAGGCTGCAAACCATTCCGGCCCGGGAAGCCATGCGGGAAGGCTATGCCCCCTGCGTGCGATGCATGAAGAAATATCTGACGGCTGCTGCTATCCGACCTGCGGCCGACGCGAATGAAGATCTGGCAAGTTTCAAAAGTCCGCTTCCGAGATAGCGACTGGATTTGAGAAGCTTGTCTTGCAGACGGGAACTCTCCGGGTGTTGCTCCGGCACGCCAAAACCGGGTACACGGGGGCCATATCCTTCAAAGCGCCCGCTACTTGATTTCCTTCATCGGCAGCAGGGAACCGTAGTCTTCTCCTGAGGGAGCCACGGCGCGCGCCACTACTCCCGCGAAGGCCGTCTTCAGTTCGGGGAACTTTGCGACCAAGGCCTTGATTACCTGCGTATTCTCCGCGAACGTTTTTTGCGTGTTGGAAATGTCGGCGGTTGAATACTTCACGACCACGTCCAGGTCGTCACCTACCGGCAGCGAGAAAATTGCGATCCAGCGGTAGGTCTTGCCTCCGGCGTTGAGGTCGAGGATATTGCCATCGGCGGGCATGTCGGCGGGCTGGACGGACTGAACCTCGTCGTAGAGTTTGTCGGTGGCCTGCGTGCTCATGAAGTCGACGGGCGAGGCGAGCGCGATGGCCTGGCGGTAATAGAGCCAGGCGTTGTGGTTTTGCGACTTGGCTTTGAAATCGCGCGCTTGTTGCACGAACCATGCGAAATCATGACCGCAGGCTTGCTGCGAGCGGGCGTAATAGCCGGCCAGTTTCCATTCGGTGCCAATCTGCTCAAGGACAAGCGTCAGCGTGAGCGGTTTTTTCCCACCACTTACGTCGAGGATGGTGATGGCATATTTGCCCGGAGGGAGGTCGTTGAAGACGAACACCGCACTGTGGCTGGTTTGGCCCGAGGGGCCAAAAACTCCGCACAAGAACTCGGCGTGCGCCAGCGGCCCAGCGCCCTCCGCGTTCAGCAGAAATGGTGGGCGAACAGATGCGCTGCCGCCGGAGAGAGCGGTTTGGTTGTCTTTAAGGGCCGATTCGACCCCGGCAAAATTTGCCGCGAGGGACGGAATCGAATTCTGTTTCATCGTCGCGGCATCGCCTCGCGCCGACATATCGAAAAAGCGCTTCGCGGCCGTTTCCAATGCCGTTCGGGCCGGGGGTTCCATATCGGCCGCGCTAATGCAGGTTTGAGCGAGAACGGGGATGGTCAACAGCACTAGCATGACTACCGTTCTCATGGTGGCCTGGAGCGCGCGGCTTTCGCGGGGCTCCCAGCATTTCGGCGAGAGACTTTGTTTTCGTAGACTGCTTCGAGAAGCATTCCTCACAGCAGAAGCCTCCGTCCGCATTTTACGCGCCGTGATCCTGGTCCCGCAGCCCAAAAGGGGGTGAATTGTTGCTCCGGGCGACCCGAAGGTGGTCTGGCCGGGGCCGGCGTCGTCTTCCGGCGAAAGAGTGCAAGAATTGGCCGCCTTTGTCGTTCCTAGAGGAATGGTAAAATCGAGCAGGGTACTGATTCGATCCGTACAGCGGTTTTTACCGCTAGGGGATAGGCGAGATCTCTAATGCTGCGCAGAAGCATATACATCGTATCGCTGGTTGCCGCGCTCTTGCTGGCCGCAGTTGCACTGCCGGCCCGGGCCGACGATCCCCCCGCAACCCAGCCAGGGACTGCGCCCACTGTTCACCACCGGCCTCACAAGAAGAAAGACTCGCCTCCAGTTGTACTTCCGCCGTTGCCGGCTGGTCCTCTGCAGCAGGTTCCCCTGCCCCAGCTTCCAGAAAGCGCGCCCCAGGTGACCTATCAGAACGGTTTGCTCACGATCCTGGCACAGAATGCGACGTTGGGGGAGATTCTGAAGCAGGTCAAGAAGTTGACCGGGGCATCGATTGACCTTCCCGCCAACGGCGCCCCCGAACGCGTTGTGACCGAAATTGGGCCTGGCGCTCCGCGCGACGTTCTAGCCGTTCTTCTGAACGGCACGCAGTTCAACTACGTGATGCTGGGGTCGACTTCCAATCCCTCGGCGGTCGAGTCCATCCTGCTGACGCCCAAGCCAGGATCCGGGGAGGTTCAGGCGACGGGCGGCGGTTTTCAGCAAAACGCGCAGGCTATGAATCCAGCGGTCCCGCAGCCTGTCCAGCCCTTTCGCCAGCAGATGCTTGCTTCCGCGCCGCAGCCGCCCGAAGCGGCTGCCGATAGCGATGAGAACACTGGGGACGAGGCTGACGACAGCAACGCAGACGATTCCGATCAAGCGCAGCCCGCTCAGCCCGCCGTAGCGCAGCCCGCCGTAAACACTCCGTTTGGGCAGCCAAGCGATCCCAACCAGCCCAATGCGGGGCCGAAAACTCCGGAACAGCTGCTGCAGATGATGCGCCAGGGGCAGCAGCCAAACATGGAGCCGCCCGGGATGATTCCCGCACCCACGCCTCCTCCTCAGCAATAGGCCGTTGCAAGGAAAGTGCCCCGAAGGCACCAACGAAGCTGGATTAAAGAGAGGCTCGGCTTAGTCGCCGCTAGCTTGGCTTTGCTGGGGTGCTAAATGTGCCAGGAAGCGGGAGGGGTGAGCCGGGTTGAAAGCTGCCAGGATCGCGGTGATTGCGTAGTAGGCCCCCATTACGCCGAGGCCGACCGATAAAATTGCCGTACTGCTGATTAGAAAAGCTGCTACGAGCGCATCCACGTTGCTATTACCCTTAAGGTGCTGGTTTTTTGGCTTGCGGCTACAAATAATTCAATTTACCCGCATTTGACCCCTTCTACTGTTAACAACTATGATACGGAGTCGTACTGCGTACTCTTACTCTCCAACATTTCTGGGGACCCCGTCCACATTACGGAAGTCCAAAACAGTCGTCGCAAATGGCCATCACTAAGATCTCAGTGCGCGGGGCGCGCCAGCACAACCTGAAGAATATTGACGTCGAGATTCCCCGCAACACCTTGACCGTCATCACCGGCTTGAGCGGATCGGGCAAGTCGTCGCTGGCTTTCGACACCATTTATGCCGAAGGCCAGCGCCGCTATGTCGAAACCCTCTCGGCCTACGCGCGCCAGTTTCTCGACCAGATGGAGCGCCCCGACGTCGACTCGATTGACGGGTTGAGCCCAGCCATTTCGATCGAGCAAAAAACCACCAGCCGCAGCCCCCGGTCGACCGTCGGCACGATCACCGAGATCTACGACTACCTTCGACTGTTGTACTCGTCGGTCGGGTTGCCTCATTGTCCGAAATGTGGCAAGCCGATTACCCGCCAGTCCGCAGACCAGATTGTGCAGAGGGTCCTGGCGCTCACGCCGGACGATCGGGTCATGATCATGGCGCCGATTGTGCGCGGGCGCAAAGGCGAGTTTAAAAAGGAGATGGAAAAGCTCGTCCAGCACGGCTTTACGCGGGCTCGGGTCGATGGTGAACTGGTCAGCCTGGAAGACGACCTCCAACTCGATAAGCGCAAGAATCACACGATTGAAGTGGTGGTGGACCGGTTGCTGGTCAAGCCCGGCATCGAGCACCGGCTTGAGCTTTCCATTTCGCTGGCAATGAAACTCGGCGGGGGCCTGGTGCTGGTCGCAGTGGTCAATGGAGAGGAAACGCTTTATTCCTCCGTGCTCGCCTGCCCGGATTGCGGTGTCAGCGTTCCCCAACTGGAGCCGCGCTCGTTCTCTTTTAACAGTTCCTATGGAGCGTGTCCCGAGTGCCACGGCCTTGGGAGCCGCTACGATTTCGATCCCGCCAAAGTAATTGTCGACTGGTCGAAGCCCTTGCTGGATGGTGGCCTCGGGCCGGGTTCGGCTTCGCAAAGTCTGATTCACGGCGTGCAGTTGCTTGCGCAGGCGTATTCGCTCGACCTCGCCACGCCCTTCGAAAAGTTTCCTGAGAAAATTCAGAACCTGCTGCTTTATGGTGAGCAGGCGCGAGGGGGGAAAACAGGTTTCTTCGGCGCGATCGGGCATCTCAAGCAGACTGCTGAGAGTTCGACCTCCGATACCTACCGCGATTATCTGATGGATTTCATGTCGGCCACCGAATGCCCGGCGTGCCGGGGGCAACGCTTGCGCGCCGAGAGCCTGGCTGTCAAAGTCGGCGGTCTGTCAATTGCCGACTTCACCGGGCTGCCGATTTCGCGTGCTCTCGAAACTGCGCGCAAAATTAAACTGGTGGGCCGCGACGAGACCATCGCCAGCCGGATTCTCCACGAAATCGTGGAGCGTCTTGAGTTCTTGAATGCGGTCGGCCTAGGCTATTTGTCTCTAGGGAGGTCGGCAGCCACCCTTTCCGGCGGAGAAGGCCAGCGGATTCGCCTGGCCACGCAGATCGGGTCGAAACTTCGCGGCGTGCTCTACGTTCTCGACGAACCTTCCATTGGCCTCCATTCGCGCGACAACGGACGCTTGCTGGCCGCGCTCGAAAATCTGCGCGATCTTGGAAACACGGTGCTCGTCGTCGAGCACGATGAAGAAACCATCCGCCGCGCCGACTACGTGATTGATCTTGGCCCCGGCGCCGGACGTCACGGAGGCGCGCTCGTTGCCAGCGGCACGCCCCAGCAGATCATGGATACGCCATCGTCGCTCACGGGCGCTTACATGGCGGGACGCCAGCGTATTGCCATGCTGCCGGAGCGCCGCAGCCCGAACGGCAAGGCCATTACCATTCTCGGCGCGCGCCAAAATAATCTTAAGAATCTTGACGTCGTGTTTCCGCTTGGCGTCATGACCGTGGTTACGGGTGTCTCCGGCTCCGGCAAATCAACGTTGGTGAATGACATCCTGTATCGCGCTCTGGCGCGCCAGCTCTACCGTTCGCGGGAGGAGCCCGGCGCACACAAGTCGATCACCGGCAGCGAGCTGATTGATAAGGTGATTCGGATTGACCAGTCGCCCATCGGGCGCACGCCCCGCTCCAATCCCGCGACCTATACCGGAATCTTCTCGCTCGTCCGCGATTTCTTCGCCATGCTGCCGGAAGCGCGCGAGCGCGGCTACAAGCCCGGACGCTTTTCCTTTAACGTGTCCGGCGGGCGCTGCGAAGCCTGCCAGGGGGAAGGCCAGCGGCGCATCGAAATGAATTTTCTGCCCGACGTTTACGTGCAATGCGAAGTGTGCGGCGGCCACCGCTACAATCATGAGACGCTCACGGTTCGCTTCAACGGATATTCGATCGCCGACCTGCTCGAAATGCCGGTAAGCGATGTGCTGCACATTCTGGAAAACATTCCCCAGGTCCGGCAAAAGCTGCAAACGCTGGTCGATGTCGGCCTGGGATACATTCATCTCGGTCAATCTGCGGTTACCCTTTCCGGAGGAGAAGCGCAGCGTATCAAGCTGGCTCGCGAGCTCAGCAAGCGCCAGACGGGCAAGACTCTTTACCTGCTTGACGAGCCCACCACTGGCTTGCACTTTGACGACGTGCGCAAGCTCCTCGACGTGCTGCACCGGCTGACCGACCTGGGCAACACGGTCATTATCATCGAGCACAATCTCGACGTGATCCGCAACGCCGACTGGATCCTGGACCTTGGCCCCGAGGGCGGAGCGGAGGGCGGCCGCATCGTCGCGCAGGGCACGCCCGAGCAGGTCGCACGCGTGAAGAAGTCGTACACTGGCCAGGAGTTGGCTTCGTATTTCAATGGCTCTGCTCTGAATGGTGCTACCGCTAGCAACTCCGACCGGAATTCATCTTCTGAGACCGCCCGACAGGAATCCGCGTGAACGCATTCCCCGATGACCTAAGCCCGGCGCGTCCGGCCCAGCCGGAGCAACAGAATGGCGTGGACAGCCCCGAGCGCGAAAACGGCGCCCACGAAGGCACAGGTCAATCCTCGGCGCCGTCGGACGCTCTCGTTGTTGACATCACGCCCTCAGCAATCGACGTGCCCGCTGAATCCGGTGCGACAGGTGAGCCCTCGCTGATCGCGCCCGCTCTCGAAACGCTGCGCGATCCCGCGTGGTCAGGTCTGGATGTCCTGCGGCTTGTTTTTATCGCCGTCATTGCGCTCTTCATAGGAATTTTCACCGTCCTCTTTGCCGCGCGCACTTGGCTGCGCCCTCACGCCTCGCTCGTCAGCCTGGCTCGCGTCCCTCTCATTGTGGTGGCCGGACAGGCGGTTGCCTACGTTCTGGTCCTGGCTTACATGTACGTCCTGGTGACACGCGAGCGCGGCCGACCCGATTTTCTCGCTGCCATCCATTGGAATTGGCCGCAGAACATCGCGCCGTACCTAGTCGGGGGCGTCGTGCTCTCGCTCGCATTGCAATTGCTGGCGCACCTCCTGCCCATGCCGAAGAATCTTCCAATTGATATGTTCTTCCGCACTCCGGCTGAAGCTTGGGCGCTCACGATTTTCGGCATCACTCTGGCGCCATTGATGGAAGAACTCTTCTTTCGCGGATTTCTCTATCCCGTCCTGGCCCGCGGCATCGGCTTCACGGCCGCCATCTTTACTACTGGATTTGCCTTCGCGTTGCTTCACGGGTCGCAGCTTATGTTCTCCTGGGGTCCCGTGCTGGTCATCTTCCTGGTGGGCACGGTCCTCACGATGGTTCGAGCGTACAAGAACTCTGTAGCCGCCGGTCTCCTCGTTCACGTCGCCTACAACGGAACGCTTTCCGTGCTGATGTTCATGGGCACAGATGGATTTCGGCATCTGGAGAAGCTGAATCAGTAGAGTTCTCAGTTCCCAGTTCTCAGTGTTGCCACGTGTGCGTCTCTTCTGAGAACTGAGAACTGGGAACCGAGAACTCGGTCCTCCGGCCCGTGTTATCGTAGAAATTCATGTCTACACCACGCCAAGAGCTTCTGGAGATGCTTGCCCGCAAGTCATTTCGACTCGGCGAATTCAAACTTTCGTCCGGGGGAACCAGTGACTACTACATTGACTGCCGCACGACCACGCTTGACGCGCGCGGCGCCCAACTCGTCGGCCAGGTCTTCCTCGACGAAATGCGCCACCAGGGCTGGCATGCCGACGCCATCGGCGGTTTGACCATGGGTGCAGATCCCATCGTTGTGGCCGTTGCGGTCGTAAGCAGCACGCTGCACGGGTTCTTAGTTCGAAAGGCCGAAAAGCAACACGGCACCGGCCAGCGCATCGAGGGCTTTCGGGATAAAGACGCACGCGTCGTGATCGTAGACGATGTTTGCACAACGGGGGGCTCCACGGTGCAAGCCATTGAAGCCGCCCGCGATTTCGGTTTTAAGATCACAGGCGTGATGTGCCTGGTAGAGCGCGAGGAGGCTCACGGGCGGCCGAATGTGGAAAAAGCTGCCGCAGGGGCGCCCTTCGTCGCGATCTTCACAGCGAACGATGTAAGAAAGCAGCATCTAGCAATCAACCAGCGAACGACCAACGATTGATTTCATGATCCACACTCTCGAATGGACCGACCACGGTGTACGCTTCATTGACCAGACCAAGCTGCCTACCGAAGAAACCTACGTGACCTGCACCACGCACCAGCAGGTCGCCGACGTTATCCGCAACATGGTTGTGCGCGGAGCTCCGGCCATCGGTGTGGCTGCAGCGATGGGCATTGCGCTCGGGGTCAAGAATTCCAAAGCTGAAAACGGTGCTGATCTCAAGAAAGAATTCGACCAGATCTGCGAGGCCATCCGCCAGACGCGGCCTACCGCGGTCAATCTCTTCTGGGCCATTCGCCGCATGCAGGAGAAATTCGAAGTCCTCCGCATCCGCCCCATCCCGCAAGTTAAGCAGGCGTTGATCGAAGAAGCGCAGCGCATGCACGCCGAAGACATTGCCGCCAATAAGGCCATGGGTCGACACGGCGCCGCACTCATGCCCGCCAGCGGGGGCGTCCTCACGCATTGCAACGCAGGAGCGCTGGCCACGGCCGGTTACGGCACTGCGCTCGGTGTCATTCGCGCGGCCATCGAGCACGGCAAGAAAATTCACGTTTACGCCGATGAGACGCGCCCGTTTCTGCAAGGTTCGCGGCTCACCGCGTGGGAGTTGATGAAGGACGGCATTCCAACCACAGTGATATCCGACAACATGGCAGGCGCAATGATGAAGCAGGGCAAAATCGGGGCCATCGTCGTGGGCGCCGACCGCATTGCCGCGAACGGCGATGTGGCGAACAAGATTGGAACGTACACGGTGGCTGTGTTAGCCAAAGAGCACGGCATTCCGTTTTACGTGGCCGCGCCGATTTCGACCGTCGATCTAGCAACCCCCGACGGCAGCAAGATTCCGATTGAACAGCGCAATGCCCGCGAGGTCACGCACATTGCCGGGAAGCAGATGGTGCCGGATGGAGTGGAAATCGAAAACCCAGCATTCGATGTGACCCCGGCAAAATACGTGGCGGCAATCATCACCGAGCGCGGAGTGGCGCGCGCGCCATACACGAAATCGCTAAAGCAGCTGTCGGAGGCGCCTGCGTAGGGACAGCCGGGCGAGGCCCGGCGGTTTTCGGTGATGCCCACAGTCTCCCAGTCCGGCCTAACCTTCGACAGCGGCGGCAAGCCCATCCGCCTCGATGCATATATCCCCGCGGCCAATGGCAATCCCCTCCCCGCCGTCGTCGCCCTTCACGGCGCAGGCGGCGACGTCCAGGGAATGGACCAATCCGCCATGCTCCTTGCCGAGCAGGGATTTGCAGTTTACGTCCTGCACTATTTTGATCGTACCGACACTGAGTCCGCCGATAAGGCGACCATTCTGCGCAACTTTCCCATCTGGATGAAGACGCTCTGGGATGCCGTCAGCTTCGTCGAAAAGCAGCCGGCCGTCGATCGCGAGCGCATCGCGCTCCTTGGTTTCTCGCTTGGCGCTTATCTCTCGCTCGCGAATTCATCAATTGATAATCGCGTCCAAGCCGTGGTTGAATTCTTCGGCGGCCTGCCGCGCGAAATGAAGCTCTTCATGCGTCGCCTCTGCCCGGTGCTCATCCTGCACGGCGAGGCCGATTCCACTATCCCGGTAAGCGAGGCCTACAACCTGCAGCGGCTGCTGGAAGAAAAAGTTATTCCCTATGAAATCAAAATCTATCCGGGAACCGGGCACGGTTTTGAAAACGACGTATGGCGCGATGCGGGGCCTCGCACACTGCGATTCCTAAAGAAGCATCTGGCGGCGCCCCAGAAATAGGCGATTCGGCAAGATATGGCTGGATCTCGATTTCTGCAACCGCCGCAGACCATTCATGTTAAATTCTTCGCGATATGCGCCTTCTTCGAATGCTGATCCTTGTCCTCTTTGCTGCATCCATCAAACTTATAGCTCAGTCCGACAACTTATCCCCGACACAGCCAGGCAATCCTAACGCAACGCCCCCGCAAGCTTCGGAACCTTCAAGACCGAAAGACAGCGCCCAGGGTTCCCCCTCACCCACCTCTTCTCCCAAGCCGGGAGACTCCGTCCGCCTTGAGCCTATTAAGACACCGAAAGCCGACTACCCGATCCGCGCCGCACAAGAGGGTATCCAAGGCCAAGTCTGGGTGAAAGCTTTCATCAGTGAGACGGGCGATGTCGACAGCGTTGAAGTCATCAGCGGCGATAAGATGCTTGCCGAGGCGGCCGTCGCTGCCGCTAAGAAATGGAAGTTCAGGCCGTTCATCAAAGACGGAAAGCCTGTCAAAATCGCCACGAAGATACCATTCAGCTTCGCTTTCAGTGACAAAGTTACCGACACCACACCGCCACCCAGTGCAGCCAAGGACAGTGGTGGAAGTGCGGGAGGTGGAAGCGCCCAAGGCGAGAATAAGAATGTAGTGCAGGTGCCACAGGGAGTCTCGGCAGGGCTGTTGATCCACAAGGTCGCGCCTGTATATCCCGAATCTGCGCGGAGGAATCACGTTCAGGGGACCGTTGTGTTGCAGGCATCGATTGACAAAGATGGCCGGATCGCCGACTTAACGCCAATCTCTGGCCCAAAGGAGTTGATTCCCGCAGCTGTGGGTGCGGTTCAGCAGTGGCGATATAAGCCGTATCTTCTTGAGGGCAAACCGGTAGCTGTCAAGACGGAGATCGTCGTGAATTTCCGGTTGCAGTGACGTGTGTGCGGGTGCGACTAAACTCATTCGCGCCGTTTGCGGACGAGGGGATGAACGCGCCACGCATCCAGGAACTTTTCCAGCCCGGTTCCGTACCATCCCAAGGAGGTCGCTATGTTCGCCTTTCTGCTCTGGTGCATTTTGTTTGTTCTTTGCTGGCCGCTCGCCCTCCTTGCGCTTGTTCTTTATCCGCTCGTGTGGCTTGTGCTGCTGCCGTTTCGCATCGTGGGAATCGCGGTCCACGGCGTGCTGGCTTTAGTGCGTGCGGTGATCCTGTTTCCAGTTCGCCTGCTCAGCGCGCCGTTCCGGGTTTAGGCGAACTGGCAAGAAGCCTCCCTCCGTTCGGCCGGAATGACAATCCAAAATGCAGGCGGTGCCTTTGTTCGCAAGAACGATGGATACTAAGAACTGAGTCCGCTAGCCGGGGGTTCTAGCTCTCCATGGTTTTCAAGGTGGGACTGACAATGAGCTTTGGTTCGGTGGCCCGCTGCACGTCTTCAACCGTCAGCCCTGGCGCCATTTCCTCGAGCAGCAATCCCTGCGGAGTGACGCGGATGTACGCCATCTCGGTGACAATCGTATCAACGACCTTCACGCCCGTGAGCGGGAGCGTACATGTTTTTAGAATTTTCGGCTGACCATCTTTCGTCGCGTGCTCCATGGCAATGATGACGCGGCGCGCGCCGGCGACCAGGTCCATCGCCCCGCCCATGCCCTTGACCATCTTCCCAGGGATCATCCAGTTTGCAAGGTTGCCTTGTTCGTCGACTTCCATCGCGCCGAGCACGCTCAGGTCGACGTGGCCGCCGCGAATCATGGCAAAAGAATCGGCGCTCGAAAAATACGCAGTGCCCGGAAGTTCGCTGACCGTCTCCTTGCCCGCGTTGATCAGGTCGGCGTCTTCGGTGCCTTCGACCGGATAGGGCCCGATGCCGAGCATGCCATTCTCACTCTGGAGAATCACGTCCATCCCAACGGGAACATGGTTCGCGATCAGGGTGGGCATGCCAATGCCGAGGTTGACGTAAAATCCATCGCGCAGTTCGCGAGCGATTCGCTTTACGATGCGGTCGCGCTTTTCGGTGTCTTTCGACGGTTTGGCTTCAGTAGGCATAGGATTCTCTAGTGCAAAGTCGTTGGTCGGTAGTCGCTGGTCATTCGGAGATAGGTGCGCCAGCATCACTGCATCCCGAACGACGGACGACTAACGACCAATGACTTCCTTCCTTACCGTTCGTTTTTCAATACGCCTCTCGTACACCTGACCTTGAAAGATCCGTTTCACGTACACGCTGGGCGTATGCACCATGTCGGGATCGAGTTCTCCCGGTTCCACCAGATGTTCGACTTCGGCAATCGTGATTTTGGCCGCTGTTGCCATCATCGGGTTGAAATTACGGCCGGTCTTTCGATAAACAAGGTTGCCCCACTTGTCGCCCTTCCAGGCCTTTACGAATGCGAAGTCGGCATTGAGCGCGCGTTCCATGATGTAGGTTCGGCCGTCGAACTCGCGTGCCTCTTTGCCATCGGCCACCACCGTGCCAACTCCGGTCGGCGTGAAGAACGCCGGAATGCCCGCGCCGCCAGCGCGAATACGCTCGGCAAACGTACCCTGAGGAACCAGGTCAAGCTCAACCGTGCCATTGAGCACCATCTGTTCGAGTAGTTTGTTTTCGCCGACATAGGTTCCGATGTGGCGCTTCATCTGGCCATTCGCGAGAAGCAACCCCATGCCGGCGCCATCCACTCCGGCGTTGTTGCTGATGGTGGTGAGATTCTTCGTGCCCTTGGCGGCGAGTGCGCGGATCAGATTCTCAGGCATACCGCACAGCCCGAATCCACCCACCATGATGGTGGCGCCGTCGAATACGTCCTGAATAGCCTCTTCGGCGCTGCCGACGACCTTGTGCATGACGCTGTGATTCTAAATGAAAATCCGTTCGAAGGGGATTGCAGAGGTCAGAGGTGAGCTGCGAGCAACCTGGTTAGGTTCTAGCTCGAAGCTGGGTTCTAACCTCTGATCTGCTTCCGCGCTGGAGATTTCGTTTTTCTCAGTTGGTGTGCGCGCTCGAATTCGTCCGCGAGTTGCTTCGAATCTAGGTTTTCACGGATGTGCGCCAGCCTCTGCTCCAGTTTATGCAGCGCCTCGCCAAGGTTCCTTTTGTTTGTGATGGCGATGTCGCGCCACATGGAATAAGGAGAGCCGGAAATACGAGTCATTTCGCGCAGCGCGCGGCCGCCAATATCGAGGAGCGGCGCATCCGGCCCGAACTCATCCACCAGCGTGGCTGCCAGCGCGGTCGAAATCATCTGCGGAAGATGGCTGACCCAGGCGCAGAAGCGATCATGATCGGCAGGATCCAGCATGGCGGCGCGCGCGCCCATCTTCTCTGCGCAGTAGACGAACTCTCCGCAAACTCCTGCATGCGGATTCTGCCGGGGCAACGGCGTGAATAGCCAGGCCGCGCCCTCGAAGAGATCCGCATCGGCGAATTCAACTCCCGCATGTTCTTTGCCCGCCATGGGGTGACCGGCGAGGAAACGCTGTCCGGCAGTGCGGCCGAAAGACTTGGCGGCGCGCGCGACGATTTCCGCTTTCGTGCTGCCTACATCGGTGACGAGCGTGCGCGCCGGCAGCGAGGGTGCGAGACGTTCGATCAAGTCGAGAATGGCAATGACGGGTGTTGCCAGAATGACGAGATCGCTGCCGTGCACCGCATCGGCGGGGTTCGGCGAGCCCGCCTCGATCGCTCCGCACTCGATGGCGCGTTCGAGAACGGGCGCGCGGTCGCAGCCAATGACGCGGCGGGCGAGATGACGCTTGCGGAGCGCGAGACCCATTGACCCGCCAATCAACCCCGTTCCGATGATGGTGACTTGCTTGAAGGGCATTTGCAATTTGTGATTTGTAATCGCAAGACAAAATCACAAATTACCAATCACAAATTGCAAATTCTCTTACGCGATCTGGCGCCCGATGGCAGGAGCAATCATGCGAATGCTGTCCATCAGTTCGGCGAACTGTTCGGGATAAAGCGACTGCGCGCCATCCGACAGCGCTTTGTCAGGTTGGTGATGGACTTCGATCAGCAGGGCGTCGGCTCCGGCGGCGACCGACGCGCGCGCCATGGGCGCCACCTTATCGCGGCGTCCGGTGCCGTGCGAAGGGTCGGCAGTCATGGGTAAATGCGAAAGCTTGTGAATGATGGGAATGGCAGAGATGTCCATTGTGTTGCGGGTATAGGTTTCGAAAGTGCGGATGCCGCGCTCGCACAGAATAATCTCGTAGTTGCCGCCGGCGAGCACGTACTCCGCCGAGAGCAGCAGTTCTTCGAGCGTGGCCGCGATGCCCCGCTTGAGAAGAATCGGCTTGCGAATCTTGCCGAGTTCGCGCAGCAGGTTGAAGTTCTGCATGTTGCGCGCGCCGACCTGGAAAATGTCGACGTAGGGCAGCATGAGCGGGATCTGCGAGATCTCCATCACCTCGCTGATCACGAGCAGGCTGAAGCGGTCGCCAGCTTCACGCAGAAGCTTCAGTCCTTCCGGTCCGAGCCCCTGAAAAGAATAAGGAGACGAACGGGGCTTGAACGCGCCGCCGCGGAGCACGCGGGCTCCTGCCTTGGCGATCAATTCCGAGACGGTGAACAGCTGCTCGCGCGATTCGACCGAGCACGGTCCGGCCATCACGACAATGCTCTTGCCGCCGATTTCGAGGCCATTGGCAAACTTGACAATGGTGCCTTCGGGCCGGAAGCTGCGGCCTGCAAGCTTGTAGGGCGAAGTGATGCGATGCACTTCCTGCACGCCGGGGAGCATTTCGACTTCGCGCACGTCGAAGTCGGGCCGCGCGCCGACTCCGCCGAGGACAGTCTGCCTTACGCCGGTAGAACGGTGAACCTCGAAGCCCATCTGGACCAGTTGATCGATCACATGCTGGATCTGATCTTCACTGGCGGAATCTTGCATGGCTACGATCATGAGTTAGCTCTTTTACCATCCAACAAATCGGTTAGTTGCTCTTCCGCTACTTGGGAGAGTTGTCATCCTGAGCGAAGCGAAGGATCTCCTTCTTCTCCGCTCTATGCGCAAGCCTCAATCCTCAAACTGCGAATCGATCTCGGTCTCGTGGGAGGCTGGGCTGTCCTCGGGAACGATCTCGTGCTTTTGAATGCTGCGCATCACATCCATGATGCGCTCGTAGATGCGCGCCAGATCGCGCGCCGCCAACGGACCTTTGTTCGATTGCTGCACATTGGCTATGACTTCTCTTTCGCGATCAGGCTCGTAGATGGGCAGGTTGGTATTGCGCTTCAACCGTCCAATCTCCACGACCGCGCTGGCGCGCTCGTTGAGCAAGGCCGCCAGCTTGCGGTCGACGTCGTCGATTTTCTTGCGCCAACCAGAAATATCCATGGAGCTTTGAGCTGTCAGCCGTCAGCCATCGGTCGTCAGGTAAAGCACGGGCGCGGCGACACCAGCAAAATTGGTCGAGCGCGTCAGTTCAGCGGCGGTTCTCTTGCCTTGCGGTTCTAGCTGATGGCTGATGGCTGATGGCTGAAAGCTGTCTTATGAATTTTGACACAGACTCGGCTTCTCGTCCTGGATTTTGTTCGATCACATGAACGATGGCGCTGCCGACTACGGCGCCTTCCGCGAACTGGCCGATGGCGGCGAACTGCTCTGGCGTTGAGATCCCGAAACCGACGGCAACTGGCAGCTTGGTGAAGCGGCGGATGCGTTTGACCAGACCTCGCGCATCGGAAGACATCTTCTGTCGTTCGCCGGTAACACCAGTGCGCGAAACCGCATACACGAAGCCAGTCGAGACCTGGGCAATCTGCTTGAGGCGCTGGTCGGTGCTCGTGGGCGCGGCGAGGAAGATTGTGGCCAGGTCGTGCTTGCGCGCTTCGCGCAGGTATTCGGCCGATTCTTCGATGGGGAGATCGGTGATCAGTGTACCGTCGATTCCGGCGGCTCGGGCAACGTGGCAGAACTTCGGAAGGCCCATGCGCAGGATTGGGTTGAGATAGGAAAAGATGACGAGGCCGACGGATTGAGAATGCTCGCGGATTTCGGCGGCGAGTGTAAGCACGTTTTGCAGCGATGTTCCGTGCTTGAGGGCGCGCTCGCTGGCGCGCTGGATAACGGGTCCATCGGCGAGCGGATCGCTGAAAGGCACGCCGAGTTCGATGATGCTCGCGCCAGCTTCAATCGCGGCGAGAATCACTTCGCGCGTGGTGGCAAGGTCGGGATCGCCGCAGGTTACGTAGGCGACGAGCGCGGGTTTGTGGTCGAAGTGGAAGGGCACGAAAGCATTGTAGATTGCGGAAGTCAGATTGCAGAAGTGGAGGCGCTTAGCGGGCGTGAATGAGTCGCCTCAGGCGACGAATGGGAGCCCCGCTGCCGAAATCCCGAGCGCAGCGAGGGATCTGGATTGTACTTAGCCACGGGGGCGCGCGCGTTTCAGGCGGGCCGCGACGAAAATTGCCCGTAAGGAATGCCTTTTTCTTTCCGCCGCGATTCGGAGACAAAACCGTCCCAGAAATCCTCCCAGATGGCGCCGTGTTTTTTAAGGTCAATGAGAACCCCGACCTTGCGGCCCTTCTCATCGGTGACGAATTGGATTCCGGTCATAGATTCTGAGTCCTTCAGATGATATCGGAACGATAGCATTCTGTTCCGGCGCAGGCAACTGCTTCTCGTGTTTTTGCCTGGGCTTGCTTGTGATCTTTATTCGCGCGTGAGAAAGCTTGAGATGGTCGATGAAAATCCCCGCCCAAGCGGAGCTTGGACGGGGCACGTGGGTAATTTCGATGCTAGCCGGGGCCGCCCCCGGAGAAGGAGTATTGCAAAAACAGGGCGCAAGATGGGCCGCTGCTGGGCCGTGCCGGTTTGGACGACGAACCGCCGGGAGTGCTCCGATAGAAGAATCGTTGGAGAATCGTCCCGCGAGGTCGCGACTAGGCGAGATACGCGTACAATCGTACCGTTTTCGAGGTCGAGAAGGAAATTTCAGATGAACATTCTGAAAGCGTTGTTTGGCAGTGGTACAAAGATCGAGACGATAACCCTTCCGTCAGAAATCAATCCAAACGGCATGCTCGAAGCTCAAAAGCGCATTGAGAAGGTTCATTGCGAGCAAGCCATTCAATTAGATTTATCCCGCCTAGACCTCACGAGTGTGCCGGAATCCCTGGGCCAGTTGACAGCACTCCAGGAGCTTGATCTCCACTCCAATCAACTCACGAGGGTGCCGGAGTGGCTGGGCCGGTTGACGACCCTGAAAAAACTTTGCCTTTCCTCGAACCGGCTCACGAACCTGCCAGATTTTCTTGGACGGTTGCCATCACTAATAGAGATCGATGTTTCCAACAACCAGTTGGCGAGTGTGCCGGAGTCGTTGGGGGAGTTAATGTCGTTGCAAGAGCTTAAACTTTCGATCAACCGGCTTACCAGCCTGCCAACATCGTTTGGTGGGTTGTTGGCTTTGCAAAAGATCAACCTCTTCAGAAACCAACTCACCAGGTTTCCGGAATCGCTTGTTCAGTTGAAGACGCTGAAAACGCTTATCCTCTCCGTCAACGAATTGACGAGTTTGCCAGAGTCACTGGGACAGTTGACGTCGCTGGAAGTGCTCGAGATCTCAGACAATCAGCTTACAAGCGTGCCGGAGTCGCTAGGGCGGTTGTTGGCTCTAAGAAAACTATCTCTCGCCGCCAACCGACTCACGAGTGTGCCGCAATCGCTGGGGCAGTTGACGGCGCTTCGAGAGCTTTACCTTTTCAACAACCGCCTTAAGAGCCTGCCAGAATCATTGAGGCTGTTATCTAAATTGAAAACGCTCAAGGTGGATCAACTTGTTTAGCTAATCCAGCTTCAAGTTCTCCCGCATAATTCCAATGTCTTTGTCGCCGCGGCCCGAGATGTTCACGATTACTACTTCTGACTTCTTCATCTTGGGCGCGCGCTTGATTACTTCGGCTACGGCGTGGGCGGATTCCAGGGCGGGGATTATGCCTTCGGTTCTTGCTAGCAGCGTTGTGGCTTCCAGCGCTTCGGCGTCGCTGGCGGGGACATACTGGGCTCGGCCGGTGTCGTGGAGTTCGGCGTGCTCGGGGCCGATTGATGGATAGTCTAAGCCTGCCGAAACGGAATGCGTCAGCGCTATCTGGCCGGCTTTGTCTTGTAACACATAAGAGTAAGTGCCTTGTAAGACGCCGGGCGAGCCGCCTCGGAAGCGGGCGGCGTGGTCGCCTAGCGTCTCACCGCGGCCTCCGGCTTCCACGCCGATCAGCTCCACCTTCTTATCCTTGATAAAGTCATAGAAAATTCCGATGGAGTTCGAGCCGCCGCCTACGCAGGCGATGATTGCCTTCGGCAACTTGCCTTCGGCTTTGAGGATCTGGGCGCGGGCTTCGCGTCCGATTACGCGGTGGAAGTCGCGGACCATGGTGGGATAGGGATGCGCTCCTAAGACGCTGCCTAACAAATAGTGCGTGGTGCGGACGTTGGTGACCCAGTCACGCATGGCTTCGTTGATGGCATCTTTTAAGGTGCGCGAGCCGGAATCGACGCCGCGAACCTCCGCTCCCAGCAGCCTCATGCGGAAGACGTTGAGCTCCTGCCGCCGCATGTCTTCGGTGCCCATGTAGACGACGCATTCGAAGCCGAGCAGGGCGCAGACGGTGGCGGTGGCGACGCCGTGCTGGCCGGCGCCGGTTTCGGCGATGACGCGGCGCTTGCCCATGCGCTCGACCAGCAGGCCTTGTCCGAGGCAGTTATTGATTTTGTGCGCGCCGGTGTGGAGCAGATCTTCGCGCTTGAGATAGATTTTTGCGCCACCTAATTTTTCGGTCAGGCGGCGGGCGAAGAAGAGCGGCGTGGGACGTCCGGCGTAGGTTTTTAGCAGGAGATCGAGACGCTGCCGGAATTTCTTGTCGCGCTTGGCCTTTTCGTATTCGCGCTCTAATTCCTGAAGCGCGGCCATCAGGGTTTCGGGGACATAGCGTCCGCCATAGGGGCCGAAGCGGCCGGGGGAGATGGCATGATCGGCGGGCTTTTTCGTCTGACGTCCTGCCTTCTTGGTGATCATCGCGGTCGCCATTGCCTTTTTCCCAGCAGTTGAGTCCCCAATCGTAAGTTCGAACCTCAGCGGCTAAAGCCGCGAGTAAAGATCAACTCCTTATCGCAGCGCTGAAGCGCTGCGCCACCCAAAATCAGCCCTGCGCCACCCAATCGTGCACACCCAGATCAGTGGGCCTCGTCCATCGCGCGCACGGCTTCAACAAAAGCGCGGATTTTCCGGTGGTCTTTCTTGCGCGGCTCGGATTCAACGCCGGTGGAGACATCGACTCCCCAGGGATGCAGAAGATGGATCGCGTTCTGCACGTTGCCGGGATGGAGCCCGCCGGCAACGATGAGCTTGCTGATGCTGTTAATGATGCTGGCCCAGGGTTGCACGCGCTCCCAATCAAAGGTGTGGCCGGTGCCGCCGGGCCTGGTTGCGGTGGAGGAATCGAGCAGCACGCCGGAGATGACGCCGGGGCGAAAACCGTGGGTTTCGAGGAAGAGGTCGCCGTTATGGGCGACGTGAATCTTGTGTACGCGCTTGCCTTTGTACGCCTCGTCGGGCTCAATGACGCCAACCGCAACGGGGTCCCATCCGACGGATTCGTCGTCGGGCTTGTCGAAGATTTGCGCCGGACAGGAGCGAAACACCGTCGGACGGCTGATTCCGTTGGAGAGAGCTTTGAAGAGCGAAACCGAAAATTGCTTGTCCTCACTACCGTGCAACTGCACCGCGGTCAGGCCCACGGTCTTAGCGATGCCTTGAACCTCATCGACAGTTTGATTAACAAAGACGCCGATTTTTTCTATTGCGGGGGGCAGTTGAGAGGCTATGGCCTGGGCCGCTTCCGCCGTGACGTGGCGGGAGCTGTTCGGATAGAAGACGAAGCCGATCGCATTCGCGCCCGCATCGATGGCGGCGAGCGCGTCCTCCCGGTTCGTGATCCCGCAGATTTTGACCCACGTCATAAGGGCAGCTGTCAGCTATCAGTCGTCAGCCATCAGTAAAATCTTCTAACCATTAACCGCAGTTCTTGTTTCTCCCATCAGCTTGGTGAGCGCTTCGCCCGGATGTTCCGCTTTCATCAGGGATTCGCCGATCAGAAACGCTTCATATCCGGCGGCGCGCAATTGCGCCAGGTCGGCGCCGGAACCGATGCCGCTCTCGGCTACAGCCAGACAGCCTTCGGGAATTTTTTCGGACAGCCGAAAAAGCGTTGCGAGACTAACCTCAAAGGTGCGCAGATCGCGGCTATTGACGCCGATCAGACCGCAGCCGGCGTCGAGGGCGCGCTGCAGTTCCGCTTCGTCGTGCGCTTCGCAGAGCACATCGAGCTGGTGCGAGCGGGCGCTCTGTGCGAGCGAGACGAGTTCCTTCTGGCCGAGGGCGGCGACGATTAGCAGAATTGCGTCGGCGCAATTTGCGCGGGCTTCGACGATCTGAAATTCGTCGACGATAAAATCCTTGCGCAGGCAGGGAAGAGAAGTGGCCGCCGAGGCTTCGCGCAGGTAATTGAGTGAGCCTTGAAAAAACTGCTCGTCGGTAAGCACGGAGAGCGCGGCCGCCCCCGCCTGCGCAAGTTCGCGGGCCAGGGTGCTGGGGTGAAAATCTGCCCGGATCAAGCCTTTTGAAGGAGAGGCTTTTTTGAGCTCAGCGATTATGGCAATCCTCTCCTGCGAAGCGCGGAGAAGATGCTCACGAAATCCGCGCGGGCAGTGCTGGTCAGCGGCTTTTTCCAAGGCGCGTAGATCGGCACTCTTCCGTCTTTGCGAGAGACGCTGGCGGGTGGCGGCGACAATGGAGTCGAGGGAGGCTGGCATGCTACCGGCATCAATTATACGGAAGGGCCCGCGAATCCAAGTCCAATAAGGAGGGGCTGGCGTCTTTCTCGCCCGGCTAGCTAGGGCTCTTCTCGTCTGCGGGCCCAGAAATCGGCGGAAATAAGAACTGGCGTGATCTCAAATTCCACCAGATCGGCCCACCGGCGAACCCACTCGTTGAGCGCGTTCACGTCCGGCGCCTCCATAATCTGGAAACACCGCGAGCCGGCGACATCCATCCAACTAGCCTGGTAGGTGACGCCATCAGGCAGCATCCGGCCGCTTGCCTGGAAGCGCTCACCCACCGCCGTCGCGTCGCCGTGCCGGAAGCGCTCGATAACCATGAAGAGCATAGGGGGAGTGTAGCGCAGGCAATCAGGTGACCGAATGTATGGTGAGCCACGTCATTGACCGCTCTTGTGCAAGATGCTATAAACATGTGCTTTGTGCTGGAGTCGCGCGGTCCTTTGCCGGGCTGGCGCGGCGGCACAAATGGTATTCCGACGCGGCCAAATCAGCACTCCTTGTTTTATGCGTTCCGGTGGAAGCGTGGTCGGAACTCCGGTAGCTTAGTTTGCCTTGCGATAACGCTGGGCAGCCTGAACGCTGGAGCAAAACACACCGTAACCCCTGAAGAGAGACTCTGAGGAAAATTATGATACGCACTTTGACCGCCCATGTTGTGTCCGCGAGCCGCGGGATTGCGAAAGCATCCGCCGCTCTAGCGGCTTTGTTGTTTGTGACGACCGCCTGCTTTGCCCAGCCCGCTGAAGAAGCCGGCGGCGGCGAAGCCGCACTTAAACTGCCTGACCTTAAGACGGTCAGTTTTCTGAACAACTCGATTAATGGCCACAATCTGCTACTGATTGGACTTCTGTTCTGCGTTTTCGGGCTCAGCTTCGGCTTGGCCATTTACATGCGCCTGAAGAACCTGCCTGTGCATCGGGCCATGCGCGAAATCTCCGAATTGATCTACGAGACCTGCAAAACCTACCTGATTACTCAGGGCAAGTTCCTGATGCTGCTGTGGATCTTTATCGCGGTCATCATCTCACTTTACTTTGGCTGGCTGAAGCCGGTGCCGGGCAAATCCGTTGCCGTCACGCTGCCCATCATCCTTTTGTTTAGTCTGGTGGGAATCGCCGGCAGTTACGGGGTCGCGTGGTTTGGAATTCGCGTGAACACTTTCGCCAATTCGCGCACGGCTTTCGCATCTCTGCCGGGCAAACCGTATCCCGTGTACCAGATCCCGCTCGAAGCTGGCATGTCCATCGGCATGATGCTGATTTCGGTCGAACTGCTCATCATGCTTTTTATCCTGCTGTTCATTCCGGCTGATTATGCCGGCCCGTGCTTCATCGGATTCGCCATCGGCGAGTCGCTGGGCGCGGCGGCACTGCGTATCGCGGGCGGCATCTTCACCAAGATTGCCGACATCGGCAGCGACCTGATGAAGATCGTCTTCAAGATTAAAGAAGATGATGCGCGCAACCCCGGCGTGATCGCCGACTGCACCGGCGACAACGCCGGCGACTCGGTTGGGCCTTCGGCGGACGGATTTGAAACCTACGGCGTGACCGGCGTCGCGCTCATTACCTTCATTCTGCTGGGCGTGAAGAGCCCGACCATCCAGGTTCAACTGCTGGTCTGGATTTTCGTCATGCGCATCATGATGCTTGTCTCCAGCGCCTTGGCGTATTTTGTCAATGGTGCCATCGCGAAAGCGAAGTACGCCAATGCCGAGAAAATGGACTTCGAGCACCCGCTGACTTCGCTGGTCTGGCTCACCTCGATTGTCTCGATCATTGCCACCTACTTTATTTCGTATCTCATCATCCCCAACTTGGGCATCAATGGCGACACGAGCCAGTGGTGGAAGCTGGCCACGATCATCTCTTGCGGAACGCTGGCGGGAGCGCTGATTCCGGAACTCGTTAAGGTCTTTACCTCCGTGAACTCGCGCCACGTGAACGAAGTGGTGACCTCAGCCAAGGAAGGCGGCGCATCGCTCGGCATCCTTTCGGGTTTTGTCGCTGGCAACTTCTCCGCTTACTACCTGGGCCTGTCGATGATGGGCCTGATGGCGGTCGCTTACTACATGAGCACGATGGGTTTGGAGGGGGCAGCCGGAATGCTCGCACCGGCGGTCTTCGCTTTCGGGTTGGTCGCTTTCGGGTTCCTCGGCATGGGGCCGGTGACCATTGCCGTTGATTCCTACGGACCGGTCACCGACAACGCGCAGTCGGTGTACGAGCTCTCGCTGATCGAGCAGGTGCCAAACGTCAAGGCGGAAATCAAGAAGGATTTCAACATCGACGTTAATTTTGATCACGCCAAGGACTTGCTGGAAGAAAACGATGGAGCCGGCAACACCTTCAAAGCGACGGCGAAACCCGTGCTGATCGGGACCGCGGTTGTCGGAGCAACCACGATGATCTTTTCGATCATCATGGCCCTTACCCACGGACTGACCGTCAACAAGGAGAATCTATCGCTGCTGCATGCTCCGTTCTTCCTGGGCCTGATTACCGGCGGCGCGATGATCTACTGGTTCACGGGAGCCAGCACTCAGGCCGTGACCACCGGCGCTTATCGCGCCGTTGAGTTCATCAAGGCCAACATCAAACTTGAGGGATCGGACAAGGCATCGGTTGCCGACAGTAAGAAGGTGGTTGAGATCTGCACCAAGTACGCGCAGAAAGGTATGTTCAACATCTTTCTCGCTGTGTTCTTTGGAACCTTGACCTTCGCCTTCGTCGAGCCCTTCTTCTTCATCGGCTACCTGATCTCGATTGCGATCTCCGGTTTGTACCAGGCCATCTTCATGGCCAACGCCGGCGCCGCATGGGACAACGCCAAGAAGATCGTCGAAACCAAGCTGAAGCAGAAAGGAACGCCGCTGCACGATGCCACCGTGATCGGCGATACGGTGGGCGATCCTTTCAAGGACACATCTTCGGTAGCGATGAACCCGGTCATCAAGTTCACGACGCTGTTCGGATTGCTGGCCGTCGAACTGGCGGAAACCCTCAAACCCAATGGTGAAGCAACCGGCCTGACGATCGGGCTGGCGATAGCCTTCTTCCTGGTTTCGTTCACCTTCGTCTACCGCTCGTTCTACGGGATGCGGATCGGATCGGAATAAGCAGTTCGAGTAGCGCCGGCGTCCCGCCGGCAACAACAAGAAACGCCATCCGGCTTTGCCGGATGGCGTCTTTTTCTGCGTAGCGCCGGCATCCTGCCGGCGGTCACTGCCAAAAAGGCAACCCTGCGTTATACTTCCGCTCCAAAGTCGCCTGCCCAAGATCGTGGCACAGGCCGGTTACAGAGAGGAAGCTTGAAATGTCCAAGAGAACCTGTGACGCTTGCGGGAAAGACAGGGACGTTAGCGGAGGTAAGACGTGCGAGAAGGGGCATTTTATCTGCAAGGACTGTGTCTACAGCGGAGTTATTTTTGTCTCAGAGAAGGCCCACTGCCCGATCTGCAAGCACAGCCTCAGATAGGATTTCGGGCCTCGCTAACGGATAGGTCGAGCGCTGCACTCGCCACTAAGGTAGGCCCGATGAGGTTTCGACAGCGGAGGTTCGTATGTCAGATGTCAGTCGTGAAGACTTTCTCGACTGGATTGAAAAGTGCGTAGCCAATCCAGAGGTTGCCATCAGGACGGCAGACCGTATGGTTGAGGAGGACTCAGACACCGCGAACGGTTTCTTCGTTCGTGCTTCAAGGTTTCTCGCCTTCGGCAAGCTGGCGCTTGATCGAATTGAGAGCAATGCCGCGGATTCATCCGCGGAGACTCTTGCCTTATGCGAGAAGGCCCTCATGGAATACTCGGCCGCGCGTAACGCTGAAGATTCTGCCTATGAAGAAGAGGAGGTCCATAAAGAGACAGTTGTCGTCAAACCTGCGGGACTCTTCAGCAAGGCCCGCACAGAAATACGAGAGACCAAGCTAAGAAGAACGCACAACAATATGGACTGGCCTCCGTTCGAAAACCACCTCGACGCGGTTGCCATCATTCTAGAAAAGGCCCGTCCGAAGAGCGTGCAGCAGTTGCTCGGAAAAACCAAACTCCTCTACATTATGGCGGCGGATCGGCTTTCAAATTCGAATGCTGTGGCAGGGATGACCAATCGGAATGACGCCGTTAGGGCGGACGTTCGTTCACTCTGCGGGGTTTTTGTTGAAGCACCCTTCAAAATTGGCTCTGCCATGCTTGCAATATATATGATTACGGGTCAGTCGATTCACATCGGCTGCGCACTCTACGAGGGCCCTCGTGCTTCCAAGCCGACAGCATACTGAACGGATTCTGTCTGTCGTCTGGCCCGAACGGTTCTAGCGCCAAAAGTTCTTGGGACATTCTCCCGATAGAGGCAATCTCGAAGACTCGAGCGCAACGATAGCCGTAAGACTGCTTCCCTCTGATGACGGGGCAACTCGTTTTGGAAGGGCCGATTTTGTCCTGATAAGTTAACCTCAAAGCGGAGGGCACGTGTATGAGTGTCTCAAAGGAAGATCGACGTAAGTGCGAAGAAGGACAGAATGACCGCCGTTTACCGTTTTTGGAGCGGAACATCAAGGACATTCGTAAAGGACCATTCGGATAGTGCAGCGTATTACAAGGGACGCGCCGGAAAGCCTCTAGACGGGGACAAGAATAAAAAAACGAAGTGAAGAGGCGGGTGGCCGAGTGCCTCCTCGTCGCGCAACTGCGCGATGTCGTAAAGATATTTCTTCGATTCAATCCGCATAGACGAGTGTCTTGCTGGAATCGACAGCCTGCCGGAAATAGGGGTTTTGAATGGCGAAGGCGACTACCAAGTCCACCGGGCGCTGAAAGAGCGCTTGCAGATCTTCCAGCAGGCCGAAGTAGGCATCCGCGTATTGATTCAGGTCCAACTCCTGGAAGGTGACGAGGAAGTCGAGATCGCTGTTCGCTGCGTCAAAGCGCGCGGGGTCGAAATCCGGCCGGACGGCGGACCCGAAAAGCTCGATGCGATGCACCCGGCGGCGGCGGCACACGCGTTCCAGTTCCTGACGCTTCTCCTCAATCAAGCGGTTCACGGCGTCCTCCGTGTGGGCCTGGGCAGGCGAGGGCGCCCGCCCCACACAACCTACAGCGAGCTCATATTCGACAGGAACTGGCTGTTCGCTGTGGTTTTGCTCAGCTTGTCGATGAGCAGCTCCATGGCTTCGACCGGCGACAGCGGGTTCAGCACTTTGCGCAGGACCCAGATTCGTTGCAAGTCTTCCTTCGGGATCAGCAGCTCTTCCTTACGCGTGCCGGAGCGTTGAATGTCGATGGCCGGGAATGTACGTTTATCGACCAGCTTGCGCTCGAGGATGATTTCGCTGTTGCCGGTGCCTTTGAATTCTTCAAAGATCACGTCATCCATGCGCGAACCGGTATCGATCAGCGCCGTCGCGATAATCGTCAGCGAGCCGCCTTCTTCGATGTTGCGGGCGGAGCCGAAGAACCGCTTTGGGCGTTGCAACGCGTTCGAATCGACGCCGCCGGAGAGCACTTTGCCCGAAGGCGGAACGATGGTGTTGTAAGCGCGCGCCAAACGAGTAATTGAGTCAAGCAGAATCACAACATCGCGCTTGTGCTCGACGAGTCGTTTTGCTTTTTCAATCACCATTTCCGCAACTTGCACGTGCCGCGCAGCGGGCTCGTCGAAGGTCGACGAAATAACTTCGCCCTTCACCGACCGCTGCATGTCCGTAACTTCTTCGGGCCGCTCGTCAATCAGCAGCACCATCAGCACAACTTCAGGATGATTCGTGGTAATCGAATTGGCCACGTTTTGCAGCAGCATGGTTTTGCCGGCGCGGGGCGGAGAAACGATCAGGCCGCGTTGTCCCTTACCGAGGGGTGTAAGCAGGTCCATGACGCGCGCGCTGATGTTCTCGCGGACGGTTTCGAGCTTCAACCGCTCCTGCGGATAGAGCGGCGTCAGGTTGTCGAACAGAATCTTGTTGCGCGCCTCGTCGGGAGACTCGAAGTTGACAGCCTCAATCTTGACGAGCGCGAAGTATTTCTCGCCCTCATGCGGCGGGCGGACCTGGCCGCTGATGGTGTCGCCGGTTTTCAGGTCAAACTTGCGGATCTGCGACGGCGACACGTAAATGTCGTCGGGCCCGGGCAGGTAGTTGTAGTCGGGCGAGCGCAGGAAGCCGTAGCCGTCAGGGAGGATCTCCAGCACACCTTCGGCGAAGATGTGCCCTTCTTTTTCACTTTGCGCCTGCAGGATCTTGAAGATGAGGTCCTGTTTGCGGAGTCCGCTGGCGCCGGGGAGTTCCAAGGATCGGGCGATCTTGGTCAGCTCCGTAATATTTTTTTCTTTCAGTTCTGCGATGGTCATATTCACCTACAGGTTGGATTTTTCGGGAGGGATTCTCTCGGGGAAGTTTTGCCGCCGTGTGGGCACACGGCGGAGCTGCTTAGGCAGCCCGCCGTTGCGCTTCGGCAAAGTTCTCTGGTTCACTTAACACGTCGTGCCGCTCGGCATCCGCAATCTTGTCGAAAACCTCGTTCATGGTTTCCTGAATACGGGTGTTCGGCTTGTGAAATTTACGCGTTGCCTTTGAGGCCAGCTGGCAAAGCATATAACGGTTCTGCAAGGTATGGAGTGCTTCAAAAACGCGATCGGAGCGCATTTCGCTCATTCTCCTTCTGAAAATTTTCAGGCGTCAATCCTCTCGTTCCGCCGCTAAATGGCCACCACGCGGCCACGCCAGTGCTTGCAGGCTGGATAGGACAGAATTTGCCAGATTACCCAAATAGATGCTCTGTCCAGGTCGAAAGTTGCTCAATTCTCTGGAGTTACCAGAATGCGGACAGAGGGTCTCCTGGGCTCGGAAAACCGGAAATGATGCCCAAGGACGGCCTCAGTATAGCAATTCAGCGGGGCTGGTCAAGCATAATTTTCGCCCGCCGGATTGACCCTTCGGATGCCTATTTAAGCGCGCTTAACCGCGTGGAGAGACGGGACTTATAACGCGAGGCGGTATTCTCGTGCAAAATGCCCTTCTTGGTCGCCTTGTCGAGCGTGGACACGGTTTCCCGGTAGACTTGGCTGGCGGCGGTCTTGTCGCCTTTTTCCAGGCTTTCACGCATGCTCCGCAGGGCAGTGCGCAATTGCGAGGAGTTGGCCCGGTTGCGGGCGGTTCGCTTCTCTGTCTGACGGGCGCGCTTCAACGCCGAAAAATGATTGGCCATGAGCCTTGATTACCTTTGTTTGTCCTGGATGTGCCAGGGAATGTTCCGGTAGGAACCGAAACCAGTATTCTACGGGAGCAAGTCGCGCCGGGTCAAATAGATATGAATCCACTGGAACGGCTCAAAGTTCTCATCAACTCCTCCACTCCCATCGTCATCATGGAAACGGTCGAAGAGCTGCGCGCCGTCTCGCTCGTGCGCGCCGCCTGTTCTGAGCTCAATATGGCCGTGTTCGAGTGGACCATAGCCGACGGTTTGGTGCGATCGGGGTCGAACGCGCCGGCCGTCCCCGCACAGCCCTATGCCCGAGCGGCCGCGCTCCCGCAAGGCAGCAGCGAAGGCGACCGTCTGGCACGCTCCGTTTTGTCCTCATACGCCGGTGATGCTGCCGCCGCCGCCGCCAAGGCCTCCGTCTACAACTCCACCGATCCGGTGCAGGCGCTCGCTAATCTGGAGACGATGACACTCGAGGCTGTGTTCGTCCTCAAGGATTTTCATCGGCACATGGATAACCCGGTGGTCGTCCGCCGCCTGCGTGATGTGGGTCAGAAGTTCTCCGCGAACCGCCGCACGTTGGTGCTGACGGCGCCCTCGGTGGAAATGCCTCCCGAGCTGGCCAGCCTGGTCGAGTTTCTTGACTTGCCTTTGCCGGATCAGCCGCGCCTGCGCGAGATTATCCGCGAAACATACACGCGCCTCGCGGGAACTCATACGCTCAAACTCCAGCTCGACGCCAATGGCGTGGACGCGATGGCCGCCAACCTGCGCGGCCTGACCGAAGAAGAAGCCGACCGCGCCATCTCACAAACTCTAGTCGCACGCCTCGCGCTGTCGGCGGACTGCATCACCGACGTGCTCGACGCCAAAAAATCTCTGCTCAAGCGCTCCCAAATGCTGGAGTTCGTAGAGGCCAAAGACAACATGGCGAGCGTAGGCGGCCTCGAAAACCTCAAGAACTGGCTGCGGCAACGCCAGGGCGCATGGGACGACCACGCCCGCGACTTCGGCCTGGAAGCGCCGAAAGGCGTGATCATTCTGGGTGTGCAAGGCTGCGGCAAGAGCCTGTGCGCCCGCGCCACTGCCGGAGAATGGAAGCTGCCGCTGGTGAAGTTCGATACCGCCGCCGTTTACGACAAGTTCATTGGTGAAACCGAGAAGCGCATCCAGAAAGTTTTCAAAGTGGCCGAAGGCTTAGCACCCTGCGTGTTGTGGATTGACGAGCTGGAAAAAGTCTTCGCCGGCAGCGGCCCCGATTCCGCCTCCGCCGACGCCGGAGTGTCGGCGCGCCTGCTGGCGTCGTTCCTCTCCTGGATGCAGGACCGCAAAGCCCCCGTCTTCGTGGCCGCCACCTGCAACAACGTGACCGTGCTCCCGCCCGAACTGATCCGCAAAGGCCGCTTCGACGAACTCTTCTTCGTAGATCTGCCGAGCCAGGAAGAGCGCAAGCAGATCTTTGCGATCCAGCTAACCAAGAGAAAACGCAAGCCCGAAGACTACGACCTGGATCGCATTGTCGAAGCCGCCAAAGGCTTCTCCGGAGCCGAAATCGAATCCGCCGTCCAGGGAGCGATGTATGCGGCCTTCTCGCGCAAGCAGGAACTGAGCAACGAAGACCTGCTGACTGCGCTGTCGTCGACGGTGCCGTTGTCCGTCACGCGGGCTGAGGAGATTGCTACATTGCGCGATTGGGTTAAGGATCGGGCGGTCTGGGCGAGCGCCGCGGACACGAGAGGCATGCCACGGGAAGACATTTCGAAATGACAGACATGAACTAACTAAGCCATTGGAATCACGGGTTCGACTGGGCTAAACTGATCGCGTACTATGATTCAGTCCCTCCACATCTCCGGGTTCAAACTGTTTCGCGAGCTCACTCTCCCCAAGCTGGGGCAGTTGAATTTGTTCGTCGGAGAGAACAACACTGGAAAGAGCTGTTTGCTGGAGGCTATCGGTCTGTATGCAGGTCGGACTCCTGTCGTCGATATTCTGGAGACTGCATCTCGCCGGTACCCAGGCAGAGTGCGTCCATGGGTACCTGACGGGATGAACGAAGAATCTACAGCGACTAGGCATCCCGTATTTGATCTCTTCCACTGGGAAGGCTCTAAGGTGGCATCTCCCATCGTTATCGAAAAGGTGGGAGGGGCAAGATCTCTCAGAGTAGAACTTCGTCTTCATTTGCGTATTACCGACGATCAGGGCTTGACTAGGTATATTCCGGCGCAACCGGGCGACGTAGTTACGGAACAGGCTGAGATGGCGCTGCCGGTCTATAGGGACGACAGACAGGTGGCTTTAATTACTCGACGTATGCTACCGCTCCCGCGGAGCAGAATTTTGGAAGCTGAGAAATTGTTTAGTGAGGATGCTGCCGCAGTCGCGCATTTGCCGGCGGGGGGATTTTCGGACGAAAAAGCTGCGTCAATGTGGGACGCTCTCGTTCAAGGACCCGGCCAAGGATTGGTCCTTGATTGGCTGCGCATGCTTGACCACCGAGTCGAAGACTTAGCATATGTCGGAGATGACGGATTACCGAGAGGGCGTCTCGCACTTCTAAAAGTGGAGGGGGAAGGTCGGGTTCCTCTTCGTTCCATGGGAGATGGGCTCACAAGGCTGTTTCACGTTGGCCTTGCGATGGCATCTGCCTCAAAGGGAGTTCTCCTCATCGACGAGTTTGAAAATGGGCTGCACTGGACGGTCCAAGAAAAACTGTGGAACGCCCTTAGCAGGGCTTCGCAAAAGTTTAGTGTGCAGATTTTCGCCACAACCCACAGCCGCGACTGCATTGAGAGTTTTGCGAACGCAGGCAAAGAATTGGGCCCCGATGAGGCCATGATCTACAGGCTCGAACGCAGGGGCGACGATGTATTCGCTTCGAACCTTCCCCTCATTAACGTAGACGCTGCCATGCGGGAACGCGTAGAAGTCCGCTAAACCATGCCACAACAAGAAAAATGCAATTGCAAATCGGAAGAAGAGCGATTGCTTCTAGTGGAGGGTCCCAACGACTGCCACGCGGTTTTTCAACTCATGTGGCTTATACACAATGCCAGTCCAGTTTTTGGTATTCACGAGTGTGGCAACGATGACCAAGTGCTTGAGAGCTTGGCTGCCAGGCTCGTGAGCTCCAGCCCGAGGCAGAAGATACTGGGCCTCATCCTAGACTCCGACATTGAGGGCCTAAACTCGGACCAGATCATTCGAAGTCGTCTCGACCAGCTCCGGACAAGGGTCGGCGAGTTCTATTCACTTCCAAAATCATTTCCTGAAAATGGCTTGGTTCTGAGTCCTGACGCCAGCAAACAGAATTCCGACCGACTGCCCAAGTTGGGGGTTTGGCTGATGCCAAATAACAAGGCTTACGGAATGTTCGAGGACCTGCTGATGGAGTCCCTCGTCGACGAAGTGAGAACCTACACCGGTGCGGTTGTGAATAGGGCCAAAACGGACGGGGTTGCCAAATTCAAGGATATCCATCTCTCGAAGGCGATCATCCGTACTTACATGGCTTGGCAAGATCCTCCTGATATTCAGCATCTAGGAGTGGCCATAAGGAAAGGGACTTTCGAAAATATTGAGGCCAAGTGCAAGCAGTTCATTCAGTGGCTTGAACAGCTTTTTGGCACGCCCGCCTGAGTCGCGCCTCGCGGCTCGATTATTCTTCGGAATACATCCGCAACACCAGCCAGTCCGGCAACGGCGCCGGGAAAAACGCCCGCCGCAACAGTTCGCGCGCAATCTGCGCTTCCGTCCACTCCGGATGATCGCGCCGAATCCCCTCCCTCGCCAATTCACGCACGAACATGCTCATCTCATAAGCCAGCGTCATGCGCTGCTCGCCCGTCATCGCGCGCAGAATCTCATCCTGCTTAGCCCGCGCCTCCGGACTCGTATCCGTCATGGTCATGCCGAAAATGTTAGCACGCAGACCCAACTCCTGGCCCGGCGAAGTGTATGTGCTTCTCCCATTGACTCCCCCGCCCGCCCGCGCTACGCTTACATCAAATGATGGCTGTCCGCGCCACGCTGGCGCGCGTTTCGGAACATTCCACCTCAGAGACAATTCTTGCGCGCAAAAACCGGACGCTTCGCTCCATGCGCCAGCGAGCAACCATCCCAACAGGGCCCCCAGAAAGCTGCGGGAGGCAGCGCGTCGTCCTTCCGAATGAAACCGAATGAAGAAGAGCATTGAACTCAGCCCGAATATCGAGACCCTGTTTGGCACGCGCGATGAAAATCTGCACGTGCTGGAAGACGGCCTGAACATCAACATCGACCTGCGCTCCAACCACATTGAACTCGAGGGCGCGCCCCGCGACGTAGCCCGCGCCGAGCAGCTTTTCGCCGACTACGAGCACTTGCGGAAGTCCGGCTACCAGTTTCAGAACGGCGACCTGAACAGCATGCTCCGCGTGGTGGTGGGCGACCCGAATGTCACGCTGCGCGGGCTGGCCGAAGCCGGACGCCAGCGCTCGTTTGGCCGCCGCACCGTGCAGCCGAAGAGCCCCAACCAGCGGCGGTATCTCGAAGCTATCGAGCAGTACGACATGGTGTTTGGCGTTGGGCCGGCCGGCACCGGAAAAACCTACCTTGCAGTGGCGATGGCGATTTCGGCGTTGCTCAATAAGCAGGTGAACCGCATCATTCTGGCGCGGCCTGCGGTCGAGGCCGGCGAGCGCCTGGGCTTTCTGCCCGGAACCTTGCAGGAAAAAATCGATCCGTATCTGCGCCCGCTCTACGACGCTTTGTTCGACATGCTCGACGCCGAGCGCGTCGAACGCTATTTGGAGAAGAACATCATCGAGATCGCGCCCATCGCCTTCATGCGCGGCCGCACGCTCAACGATTCGTTTGTGATTCTCGACGAGGCGCAGAACACGACCTCCGAACAGATGAAGATGTTCGTCACGCGCCTGGGATTCAACTCAAAGGCCGTGATCACCGGCGACATCACGCAGATCGATCTGCCGAATGCGCGCCGCAGCGGGTTGCTCGAGGCGATCGACATTTTGCAGGGCGTGAACGGGCTGGCCTTTGTGCACTTTGATGAAAGCGATGTCGTGCGGCATCATCTGGTGCAGAGAATCATCCGCGCCTACGACGAATACAAAGTGCGGCTCGCGGAGCAGCAGATGTCGCTGATTGAAGCCAGGGCCGGAGCTTCAGAGACTGCCCAGCAAACGAGGCCGGCGACCAACGTCAACGGCAACCCAGAGGCGGTGAGTCCGGCGGCTAGATCCGAGCCCCAGAGCATACCGATGGAAGAGCCGCACGCGCACAATTAAACTGTACGGAAACGCTGAAGGAGGGATCTGGCATCCCTCCTTTCGCTTTGCTGCTGATTTACAAACACGGGAGCCGAGGAGTTGGTCACTTTGCAGAAGCGCGTGACGGGTCTGACCGGGTTGGCGCTGGCGCGCTTTACGGCTCGCGCCCGGAGCGCCGCGGGCCTAAAGGGCGCGGTCGATGTGCTCGTGACCGCGAACGCGGAGATGAAATCGCTGAACCGGCGCTTTCGCGGAAAGGACAAGGCAACCGACGTGCTTTCGTTCGCGGCGCCGCCGGACCGCCTCCGCAAGCAGTTGGCGGGCGAGATTGCCATTTCGGCGGAGATTGCGGCGCAGAATGCGCGAATACTCGGCCACACCGCGGCGCAGGAAGTGAAGATCCTGGTCTTGCATGGCATTTTGCATCTACGCGGATACGATCATGAGCGGGACCACGGCCAAATGGCGCGGCGAGAGAGGCAATTGCGCGCCCAGTTGCGCTTGCCGGTTGGATTGATCGAGCGAGCCTCCAGTAAGCGATGCGCCGCAGGCCAAGCCGCCAAGAACATGACCGCGCCTAGTAGGTCGCAGCAAAAAGATCGCGGCCAGCGCGCCCCGAGGAAGGCCGCGCGATGATCGGCGCCACCATCGCTCTTATCCTGCTTTTCGGCCTGCTGACGCTGGTTTCCTACGTGGACCGCCTTTATCAGGAGATCGGAAAATTCCTCTCACGCGCTTTCCAGGACAATCTCGATTCCTTCGAGCAGCTAGTCGAGCCGCACCTTGGTGTGTCGCGCGACCGCGCGTCGCTTTCGATGGCAATGCTCACGCAGTTGGTCACGGCTGCGATCGCCATGATTGTCGGTTTCACCGTTTTTCGCGACCGCGCCTGGAGCGTCTATGAAGTGTTGGAGGCGACGCTCGGCCTCATCCTCATCATTCTCTTTTTCAACCGGCTGCTTCCGTTTGTGTTTTTCTCGCGCACCTCGGGACGCTGGCTGGCCCGCTGGACGCCGCTATTGCGCGTCCTGATTTACGCCGTTCTGCCCGTCACGCTGGCGCTGGGGTTCTGCCAGTCGGTGGCTGCACTCACGCGCGAGCACGCCGACGCGGAGCCCGAAACGCCCGCCGAGGCCGTCGATGCGCTGATTGAGGCCGGACAGGAAGAGGGCATCATTCAGGAAGGCGATCGTGACCTGATCCAATCGGTGGTCGAGTTCAGCGGAAAAACCGTGCGCGAAGCGATGAAGCCGCGCCCGGAGATGGTCGCCGTGCCCGCCGATTCCACGGTCGAGCAGGTGGTCGAACTGCTGCGGACAAAGCCCTTCTCGCGCATTCCCGTGTACGAGGGCTCCGTTCACAACATCAAGGGAATTCTGCACACGCAGGATGTGCTGCAGGTTCCCGACTCCGAGGCGCGCACGCGCACGGTCGCCAGCGTGATGCGGAAGGATGTTCACTTTGTTCCGGAAAGCAAGCTGGTCAGCGATCTTCTCCGCGAGATGCAGAAGAGCAACATCCGCATGGCGATTGTGGTGGATGAATATGGCGGCGTGGCGGGCCTGGTGACGATCGAAGACCTGGTCGAAGAAATCGTCGGCGAAATTGGCGACGAGCACGAAAAGGCGCAACTGGTACAGGAGAACGACCACTCCTACATCGTGACTGGAAACATGGACGTGGACCGCCTCGACGAGCTCTTCGGCCGCCGCCCCGAAGGCCACGAGTCGTCAACCATCGCCGGCCTCGTGAGCGAACTGGCCGGTCGCATCCCGAAAAAAGGCGAAGTGGTTGAGGACGACGGCCTCAAGTTCGAAGTCCTCGATTCCACCGACCGCCGCGTAGAGCGCGTGCGCATTACGACTGCAGAGCCGAAGCAGATGAAACTGATTTGAAAGCTAGCGATCTGCTGCTGGCCGGTCGCGTGAATGGTTTTGGGAAGGGCACGGCTTCAGCCGTGCCACCCGGAGGCAATCAAAGACGTGGGCTTTAGCCCCTGAGGGATACCGATGGCAATTACTACCTCAGAGTTCGAACAGAGTTTAAACGACTTTCTTACTAGGATGGAGAACTCGAAGCGCTGCGAGTGGTGCGGAGACGACGACAGACATATGGGCCCGCGGAGCAAGCTCTGCAACAGCTGCAAAGAATGGAGACGCAGGGAACGGCGGGCCCTCGAATGGAAACGAAAATTCCCAAATCGCGTCGACGAAGAGAGTCTCCGACGCTATGAGTACCCGATCCAGTATGCAGCTCTTTGCCGCGCAGCGGGAACATTGCATTCGTGGGATGGCCCCATTTCCCCACTTGACCTGGAGCGGGAAATCGAGGCCCTCACAAAGCGTTTCCTCGGGGAAAGCGTATTCGGTAGTAGCGCTACTTTCCTTTTCGCGCAATTCAGTCCGGCCCAGCGTCGGCTGCTGAAGTATATGTTTCAAGGCATAACAAACGTCTGGCTCCGGCATCACAGGCAGGGGTTCGCAACTGATGAGGTGATGAACAAGGCTTTTCCGGCCGCTAAGTCCTCTCGCGGTGAATAGCCTAGAATCCAAATTGCAGATCCCTATGCGCTACTCGGACATCATCGGGCAAGACGACGCGATTGCCCGCCTCAGCGCGTTTTCGGACTTCTACCAAAAGAACGGAAATACGACGGAACACGTTCTCCTTGTTGCCGAAGAGGGAATGGGCAAACGAACAATTGCCAACGTGCTAGCGAACGAACTTGGGGTGGCGTTTCAAGAAGTGACCGCGTCACAGATACAAGTCAAGGGTGATCTGACTGCGATGCTCACCAACCTACGGACTCGCCAAGTGTTGCTGATTGAAGATGTCCACGAGTTGGGGCGCATACTGCAGGACATCCTCATGGAGGCGCTACAAACGCACAAATTGGCAATTCAAATCGGTCAGGGATCGAGGACGCGGCGCCACATAATGGATGTTCAGCCTTTTACGCTGGTGGGCACGGTTCCCAAGAAAACCGAATGCCCCGAGCGGCTACTGAGTTCCTTCGCATTGGTACTGCCCTTGCAGGCATACACAAATTCAGCGCTTGAGAAAATTGGGCAAAGGATCGCGGCGAGCGAGGGCATTGAGATCGAGGCGGGCGCGATAAAGTTACTGGTGGCCAATTCCCGGTCTCGACCCGATAAATTGAAATTGTGGGTGCAGCGAGTTGCCAAAGCCCTAAACAAACCGAATATCACGGAGGAAGACGCGCGGCAGGTACTCGGGGTATTCGGCGGAATGGCGCAGACGCACACGCACGTCGGCGATCCCGCAGACCTTGAACGAATGTCGGGAGTGGAGTTTGAGAGATTCGTGACGGCGCTTCTCACCCGAATGGAATTTCGCCCCGAGATGACAAAGGCCACCGGAGACGGTGGAGTAGATATCGTAGCCGTTCTCGACAAGCCGATTCTAGGCGGAAAATATCTTTTCCAGTGCAAACGATACGCACCCGGGAACCTGGTTGGGGCATCAACAGTGCGAGATTTCTACGGAGCAGTTACGGCCGACAAGGCCGTAAAGGGAATACTCATTACAACATCGGATTTCACCGCTCAGGCGCGGGAGTTTGCCGAGCGAGTGGGCATCGAGCTAATAAACCTATCACAACTGCAAGGTTTGCTTGCCCAACACGGTTCCTCCTGAATCGGTCATGAACTTGCTGCAATGTCACTCTTTCTACAATGTGACATTATCGTAAAATAGTGTCACGTTGTAAGAAGCGTGACACATGACCACCGAAACCCGTGCCCGCGTCAACCAAAACGGCCGAGTCGTCATTCCCGCCTTGTACCGGGAAGCACTCGGCATCAAGGCTGGAGATGAAGTGATCCTGCGCATGGAAGACGACGAACTGCGTATCACGACGATGAAACGCAGAATTGAGCGTGCCCAGCGGCATGTTCGAAAATATGTAAAACCGGGCGTATCGCTCGTTGACGAACTCATCGCTGAACGGCGCAAGGCCGCGAAACGCGAGTTCGAGGGTGAAGATTAGCGGGACGTGCGCATCCACGTCATCCGATGAACTGGCGAGTGGAGGCAGTTCAGACTGGAACCCTCCTTTTTCCATCACATCTTTCCTGTACGCCTATCACCGACTTGTACCCCAATCGATGCGAAGATACCTCGACAGTCGACCATCGAGGACTGTGCCCGTCTCCAGAGACGAACGCATTCCAGCCAGAGTGCCGGAAACAGATTGCCGAAAGAAAGCACTGGAGGAAAGCGTAAAAAGTATCGCTCTTTGACAAATATGGCCCGGACTCGCACCCTCGCGAATGCACACCCAACCGCAAAATGCGACGCTAAGTCCTACATTTTGAATACTTTGAAGATAACTAGTGTATTGTCAACGACTTAACCGATTTAGGGGGAGGGGGGGTACCCCCCACAAATCAAGCACCGGACGATGCATCCACAATCGAATGAATAGGTTGTGGGAAAAAAAAGGCCATTTTAAGCTGCAAATTCAAACGGGGTCACTATCAACTAAAGAGGGCGTACCGTCCGTAGCCATGCGGGTCCGCTAGCAGCTAGAGGCTGGAAGCTAGTAGCCTATCCCCATGTCCTTTCACTCCGGATTCGTTTGCATCCTCGGCCGCCCCAACGCCGGGAAGAGCACGCTGCTGAATGCGCTGGTCGGCGAGAAGCTGGCGATCATTTCTCCGAAGCCGCAGACCACGCGCAATCGCATCCTGGGGATTATCAATGTCCCCAAGAAAAAAGGACGCGAAGCCGGGCAGATCGTGCTGATCGACACGCCCGGCGTCCACAAGTCCGGCTCGTCGCTGGGCCGCAAGATGATGGCTGAGGTGCGCGAGGCGCTCGAAGGCTGCCAACTGATTCTGTTCATTGCCGATGCAAAAAGGAAGTGGGATCCTGACGACGCTCATGTTCTCGATTTGGTCAAGAAATCGGGCACCCCGGTATTTCTGTTGCTCAACAAAATCGATCTGCTCGCCGACAAGAGGAATCTGCTGCCGCTGATCGTAGAGCTTCAGCGGCTGCACAATTTTCAGGAGGTGGTTCCGATCTCGGCTCTTAAGAAGAAAGGGCTCGACGAATTGCTGGCATGCGTGGTGGCAGCCCTGCCCAATGGCCCGCGATATTTTCCCGAAGACCAGATCACCGATCAGCCAGTACGCTTCATGGCCGCGGAGTTAATCCGCGAACATGTCCTGATGTACGCGCAAGAAGAAGTGCCGCATGCGGTCTCGATTCTGATCGAGCAGTTCGAAGAAAGTCCGAGGTTGGTTCGGATTGCCGCCGTGATCTATTGCGAGCGCGATGGGCAAAAGGCGATCCTGCTGGGCAAAGGCGGCCAGATGCTGAAGAAGATCGGCACGGCAGCGCGGCTCGATATTGAAAAGATGGTTGGCACCAAGGTCTTTCTGGAGCTATTTGTCAAAGTTCAGCCCGGATGGCGCGATTCGCGGCAATTTGTGGAAGAACTGGACTGGCGGCGCCAATTGCAGCAGATTGACGTCCCGGCCGGCCGGGATCAAAAACGGGCGCGAACCTAGCACTACAAAGTGCTGGCCTTATTTTCGGATTTCGTAAATTTCCGAACGCAAGAGGTTGCTCACCAACCAAATAAAGTTGCATGCCCGGCCAGAAATCCCTAGAATCTGACAACGCCTTCGCGCATCTTAAGGGGTGGCGGAAACAACCAACTTACGGAGCTGAAAGAAACCTGGCTGTCTATGACTGACTCTTCCCCCCCGCCCGATGGAGCACAAGCGCCCGTCCATTTCGATCCGGCGAAACTGGAGCTGAAACTGAGCGTCACCTTGAGCGCCGACCGCAACGCGGTCGATCAGGTGGTGCGAAGCGTCATGAACGTGGTGCGCGACAACGGTTGCTCTCCTGGCCGCGAAGACGATATCGAACTGGCGCTGGCCGAGGCGCTGGCCAATGCGGTGGTCCACGGCGCGAAGAGCGATCCCTCGAAGACGGTGGAATGCGATGTGGCTTGCAATCACCAGGGAGCGATTCTGATCGTCGTGCGCGATCCCGGTCCGGGTTTTGATCCCTCCCAGATTGCCGACCCTTGCGTTGGCGAGAATATCTACTCTCACCATGGACGAGGCATTTTTCTGATCAATCAATTGATGGATGAGGTTCGGTTCCATAAAAATGGAACCGAGATTCATATGATCAAGAAGTAAGACGCCTTACTCCTTCGCGGTAATCCCCAGGCTCTTCATCTTCCGATAGAGGTGGCTGCGCTCCAGGCCGAGAGCTTCGGCAGTGCGGCTGACGTTGCCATGGTTCTCATCAAGCTTCTTGAGAATGAAGTCGCGTTCGTAGGCGGCGCGTGCCTGGTGTAGCGTGGAAGCCTCCCCTCCGGGAACGCGGCGGCCGCCGTCGCGATGCAAAAGCGGCGGAAGGTGTTTGCGTTCGAAGCGTAAGGTGGTGGGATTCATGATCACGATGCGCTCGATCACATTGCGTAGTTCGCGGACGTTGCCCGGCCAGGAATAGCGCATCAGCGATTCGATGGCGTCGTCGGTAATGTCGCGAGGACGGCGGCCGTAGGCGGAAGCGAACTCCTTAAGGAAATGGCGCGCCAAGAGCGGGATGTCCTCTTTGCGTTCGCGCAGCGGCGGCACGACGAACGGGATTACGTTCAGCCGATAGAAAAGGTCCTCGCGAAAATTCCCCTTGGCGATTTCTTCTTCGAGGTCTTTGTTGGTGGATGCGATCACGCGCACGTCCACCGTAACCGGATCATCGCTGCCGACGGGCACAAAGCGCTGTTGTTCGAGTGTGCGCAAGACCTTCGCCTGCGTCTTCAGGCTCATATCGCCGACTTCATCGAGGAAGAGCGTTCCGTGATCGGCCTTTTGGAATTTGCCTTCTTTGTCTGCAGTGGCGCCGGGGAACGACGATTTGCGGTGACCGAATAGCTCGCTATCAATCAGATCCTCGGGCAGGGCGGCGCAGTTGATCTCGACGAACATTTCGTCTTTGCGCAGGCTTTGCAGGTGAATGGCGTGGGCTACCAGCTCTTTGCCTGTGCCCGACTCGCCGTAGATGAGCACGCGGCCGTTCGTGGGCGCCATGACGCCGATCTGTTGGCGCAGAGCCTTCATGGGAACGCTGTCGCCGGCGATTACGCTTTTCGCTTGCAGTTGTTTTCGCAGGTCGCGATTGTCGTGGCGCAAGCGGCGCGCCTCGATGGCGTTTTTTACCAGGATGAGCGTTTTGTCGAGCGAAAGCGGCTTTTCGGCGAAATCGAAGGCGCCGAGTTTAGTGGCGCGCACCGCGGTTTCGATCGTGCCGTGGCCGGAAATCATGATCACTTCCGGCGGATCGTCAAGCGTCCGAATTTTTCCGAGGACCTCGAGACCGTCGATGCCCGTCAGCCAGACATCGAGCAGGACCACGTCGACATTTGCTTTCCGCAGCTGATCAAGACAGTCTTCGCCGCTCGGGCTTACGATGGCTGTGTATCCCTCGTCCTCGAAAATGCCCTGGAGGGATTCTCGGATAGCGGATTCGTCGTCAACGATCAGGATGCTGGCCATGGTTTACTCGATATGTTAGCTTGCCGCCGGAGCGGTGAGCGTCTCCACCGCAACCGGCAGCTCAATTACGAAGCGGCTTCCGACCGGCTTGTTTTCCTCGACGCGAATCGACCCATTATGATCTTCCACAATTCTGCTCACGATCGCCAATCCAAGGCCCGTGCCCCGTTGCTTGGTTGAGAAGTATGGAAGGAACAGCCGCTCCTTGACTTCTCGCGAAACGCCGTGCCCGGTATCCGAGATCGACAGTTCAACCGCATCGTGGCTGGCAACCAGTGCGGTTGAAATCGTGATTTCCTTCAGGATCGCATCCTGCATGGACTCGGCGGCGTTATCTACTAGATTGGCGACGGCGCGCTTGATGGCTTCCGGATCGGCCATGACGGCGGGCAGACCGGGCGCAAGGTTCGTGCGCACGCGAATCCCTTCCAGTCTTCCGTCAAAGAGTAGCAAGGCATTTTCCACCAGACTATTCAGGTTGGCGGGTTGCGGATGGGACGCGGGAAAACGGGCGAGCACGGAAAATTCATCGACCAGGGAGCGAACGGTTTGAACCGCGTTGTTGATGGTGTCGGCGCAGGTGCGAATGACTTCGAGTGAGGACGCATCGGGGTTGGACCCGCGCGCCAGGTGCCGGTGAATACGCTCGGCGGAGAGGGCGATGGGAGTGAGAGGGTTCTTGATCTCATGTGCCACGCGCCGCGCCACCTCGCTCCACGCCGACTGCTTTTGCGCGCGCAACAGGTCGGAAAGATCTTCAAAGACCAAAACGTAACCCAGGCGCTGGGCGGGATATTCGAGCGCGGCGACGGTTACAGCTGCATTCAGCTTGGCATGAGGCAAATTGATTTCGATGTTCGACGCCGTCATGCCCATGCGATCGGCGCGGCGCAAGAGTCCCTCGAGTTCATCCATAACATCCGCCGACAGCAGATCAAGCAAAGGGCGGCCCGCGAGGGCCGAGGGGCTGACAAATTCCGGGTGATCGGGATGGAACATTCTGCAAAAAGCCGCGTTGGCCAGAGTAACTCGGCGCGCGCCGTCGATCGAAACGACACCGGTCGGAATGCTTTCCAGAATCGTTTCAATATAATGCCGCCGTCCTTCGAGGGCCTCGTTGGCGGCGCCCAGTTCGCGGCTCGATGCCTCGATCTGGCGGCGGCTCGATTCGAGCTGCTCGGCCATGCTATTGAATGACTGCACCAGCTCGGCGAGTTCGTCGGTGGCGCGGATATCGACGCGATAATCCAGCTGCCCTTTCGAAATAGCCTCCGTGCCCGCCGCGATGGCAGCGACGGGGCGGTTGACCAGCTTGGACAAGAACAAGGCGAGCCAAGTCGAGGCGAACAGCACCAGCACGGTGAGAAGAAGAAGAAATCCGAGGTAAATCCGGCGGACGAGTTTTCGCTGGCGTGCCAGTTCGACATAGCGCTGCTGGCTATCCTGGATCTGTTTTGCGGTTTCTGCAAATTTGGGCGGCAGGGGCATGGCAACCAGCACCGTGCTGTTGCCAGCCGGCGCGGCGCCGACAATGTAGCTGGTCTGGCCCCACTGGAATTGCACATGCTCTCCGCGAACTGCCTGCCCAACGGGGAAGCGGTCTCTCATTTCAAGCCAGGGAACGGGAGTGTTAAGGCTGGCGACCGCGTTTCCGCCGGCCAGGGCCACGACGAATCCGCCCTGCAGAGTCGGCACATGTTCCTGCAATTCTTCATTAGCGGCTTTGAAGTTTCGGGCGGCGAGCGGCTCTTTGAACTCTTCCGACTGCGCAATGGATACCGCCTCCGAGGTTGCGTTCGAGCCCGCGTAATCGTAAAGCTGTGCTGACAAGGCCGCCGTATCGGCGCGCACCTCCTCGACCGGCTGTGAGAACCACTTATCAATGGAGCGGTTCATCAAGCCGTAGGAAAACCAGAACATAGCAATGACGGGTAAGAAAGACAGCAGCAGATTCACGACAACAAGACGGGTGCGGAACTTCGATCCGGCCACGCCCTGGCGGCGTTCGGCATAGAGCTTGAGCAGGTTACGCCCCAGCACCAGTGACAGGGCGACAAAAGTGAAGAAGATCATCCCCGTGAGCGTGGCGAAAAAGAAAAGCTGCTGATTGCTATCGGGGCTGATGAACTTCAGGTTGAACGAGGCCTGTGCGACCAGGAGCGCGAGCAGCAGAAAGGCGCCGATCGCCAGCGCGATCACGGCTTTCCGCCGGCCGGAGCTTTTCGTTTCGGCGTCGCGAGTTAGATTCGGTGCGGCCAAGGCACATGTGCCCCGCTGGACAGGCAAGCGGGGGGCGCAATTGCCTCATTATAGAGCGGGGGACTCTGCTAACGGTGTTTCGACAGCACTTGGCTTAGCGCTTCGTGGGCAGGCTTGGAGTGGAAGTTCCGATCGAACGGCAGCGCTGCGCCTTGCGTGTGCTTCGAATGCGACCCGATCCATGAGTACTTGTCGGTGAATCCCCAGGTCTGGATTGCCGTGCAGCCGGGGTGAGAAAGGCAGGCTTCGGCTACCTGACGATAGATGTCTGCCTGGCGCGCGAGATCCTCGGAACTCGCGTTTCCATTGGCGTCGACCGGGAGAGCGACGTCCATTTCCGTGATGTGCACTTGAAGGCCGAGACTCGTGAAGCGGGCGATATTTGCCGAGATGGAGGGAATATTGGCGTGAAGGTTGCCGATGTGCATTTGGAATCCGATGCCGTCGATGGGGACGCCATCGCGCAGGAAGGCGCGCACCATGGCGTAAATGGCATCCGATTTCGGATTGATCTCCTCGGCTTCGGCCTCGTTGTAGAAGAGAAGAGCCTGAGGATCGGCTTCATGCGCCCAGCGGAAACATTGCGCTAAATAGGCGGGGCCTTGGCCGGAAAAGCCGATGCCGGGCTGGTCATACCATAGCGTGCTGCGCAGTCTGCCGGCGTTCTTGCCTTCGTCGAAGGCCTCGTTGGCGACATCCCAGGCAAAGATTTTCCCGCGATAATGCCCGACCACGGTTTTGATGTGGGTCTCAAGCAGCTGTGCGAGTTGTTCGGGAGTGTAGTGCGCCGCCGTGAGCCAGACTGGATTTTGCTGGTGCCATACGAGCGTGTGTCCTCGGACCTTCATATCGTGGCGGGCGGCGAAGTCGACGATCTGATCGGCCTGCGAGAAATCGAACGACTTCAGATCGGGCCGCAACACCTCCCATTTCAAAGCGTCTTCCGGTTCGAGCATGTTGAACTCGCGCCCCAGCGTCGCGGCGTAGGCCGCCTCCGAAAGCTGCGCGGGACGAACCGCCGTGCCGATAAGCATGCCGGAATGCTGGGCGGCTTCGCGCAAGGAAATGGGAGCAGAGACCTCAGCGGCTAAAGCCCCAATTAGAAATAGGGTGGGCATCGCGGCGCTGAAGCGCTCCACCCCAGCATGCCAAAACCCGTCACCCTGGGGACCCCGGCGCTGCGCCACCCCAAAGCAGCGTTTTCCCACAGCACGAGAAAGACCCTCTCCAGGTATGCTCGCGAGTTTGCCTGCACTGCTCCAGCGCATAATGTACTACTCTGCGCCGGGAAGAAACTTCTGCAAAGGGCACCGCTCACACGCCGGTTGTGACTTTTTGCAAAAGTTCTTTCCTACCCCTACGATCAGGCCGTGCATTTCGTTAAAGACCTGTGCCGACGCGGTGCGCTGCGCGATGCTCATGCATGATGGCGCGTGACCGGAACCCGACGGACCACTGGCAACGGCGGGAGCGGAGATTGGTTTGAGCAGTTGCTCCGCCGAAGGGCCGAGCGCCTTTTCGAAGAGGTCCCGCATCTCTTCATAACTCGCGCGAGCGCCGACCAGTCTATGCCGGTCTAAAATGCGGCGCGTGTAAGCATCGACCACGAAGACGTGATGGTTGCCCCCGTAAAGGAGGATCGAGTCGGCGGTTTCCGGGCCAACCCCCTCTAGACCCAGCAATTCTTCGCGGAGCTTGACCGTTGGCTGGGCGAACATGCCCGTCAACGAGCCGGCATAACGCTCGTCGAGGAAGCTCACGAAGATTCTGATTCGGCGCGCTTTTTGCCGGAAGTACCCCGCGGACCGAATCAAGCGTTCCAAGTGCGGCAAAGGCGTGCGGCGAATGCCGCGGAGGCTGAGAATCCGTGCGGCGCGCAAGCTGCCGAGCGCGCGCTCCACATTCGTCCAGGAGGTGTTTTGAGTAAGGTAGGCGCCGACTATGACCTCAAACGCAGACTGAGCTGGCCACCAGTGTTGGCGCCCCCAGGAATGGTAGAGCGTTTCGAAGTAGCTACGGATCTGATTGTCAGGCTGCAAGGCTTCGCAATTCCCCTAAGAACACTTTGGATAATGTGCCCGCAAGAAGCTTCCACCACAGGGTACACAGGGTTATACGGGGGCGGCTAGGGATTCAACAGCGATTGAATCAGAGTTTTTTCTTGGAGTTCGTGAACAGGGCAACGCCGGCCGTCACTTAATTCCGACACGGAAGAACATGGCCTGCTGCGTGGAGGTTTTTCGCAACACCTCGCCTTTTATTCACAAATGTTCGCAAATGGAGCCCATGGGAAGTCCTTTGCCAGTACCGCCGTTCAGTACAAGTACCTAAGTTACTTTTTCAGAATGCCCGTTGGGTTGACAATTTGTGTCAGTGCGAAACACTCCCGTTGAATCCCCCCGGAAATCAGCGGTTTCGCATGTCCCGCGTTAGTGGCCAACAGGAGAGATATGTCTCAGCGGCTGGGTGACCTGCTCGTAAAAGAAAAGGTCATCACCTCAGAGCAGTTGGAACAGGCGACCAAGCTTCAGAAGGAGACGCACGTCCGGCTCGCCTCGGCTCTGGTGAAGTTGGGCTTCCTCTCCGACGAGGATGTCACCAACTTCCTCTCGCGCCAGTATGGCGTGCCGGCTATCAATCTTTCCTACTTCGAAATTGATCCTGCCGTCGTCAAGCTGATTCCGTTCGAAACCGCCCGCCGTTATCAGATCCTGCCGCTCAGTCGCGTCGGCGCTTCGCTCACCATCGCGATGGTTGATCCGACCAATGTCTTTGCCATGGACGATATCAAGTTCATGACCGGGTTCAACATCGAACCGGTCGTGGCTTCGGAAAGCTCCATCGTTGAAGGGATCGAGAAGGCCTACGGCACTTCGAAAGAAGAAGAGCTCGAGCAGGTCATGCAGTCGATCAACGATAGCGGCGACGCGGGCGACGTCGAGGTCCAGGGCGAACAGGAAGAGGTCACGCTCAAGGAGCTCGAAAAGGCTGCGGATGAAGCTCCCATCGTCAAGCTCGTGAACCTGGTGTTGACCGATGCCGTCAAGCGCGGGGCGAGCGACATCCACATGGAGCCGTACGAAAGAGAATTCCGGGTGCGCTTCCGCATTGACGGCGTTCTGCAGTCGATCATGAATCCGCCCTTGAAATTGAAGGACGCGATCACTTCGCGCTTGAAGATCATGTCGAAGCTCGACATCAGCGAGAAGCGCTTGCCGCAGGACGGCCGCATCATGCTGAAGATGCAGATCGCCGGCAAGAAGAAGCAACTCGACTTCCGCGTTTCCACGCTGCCGACGCTCTGGGGCGAGAAGATCGTGCTCCGGTTGCTCGACAAAGAGAACTTGCGGCTCGACATGACCAAGCTCGGCTTTGAGCCGGAATCGCTGGTCAAGTTTGAGAAAGCCATCCTGAAGCCTTACGGGATGGTGCTGGTCACGGGGCCGACCGGATCGGGCAAGACGAACACGCTCTACTCCTCGATATCACGCCTCAACCAGCCCGATACCAACATTATGACGGCGGAAGATCCCGTCGAATTTCAACTCGGCGGCGTAAACCAGGTGCAGATGAAGGAGCAGATCGGCCTGAACTTTGCGGCCGCGCTGCGCGCCTTTTTGCGGCAGGACCCCAACATCATTCTGGTAGGCGAAATCCGCGACTTCGAAACGGCGGAAATTGCCATCAAGGCCGCGCTCACCGGCCACCTGGTGCTTTCTACCTTGCATACGAACGGCGCGCCAGAAACGATTACGCGCCTGATGAACATGGGCATTGAGCCTTTTCTGGTCGCGACCTCCGTGCACCTGATCTGCGCGCAGCGTTTGGTGCGGCGCATCTGCAAAGACTGCGCTGAACCCGTGGAAATGCCGCCGCAGGCGCTGATCGACGAAGGCTACACACCGGAAGAATCCAAGACGGTGCAGATCATGAAAGGGAAGGGCTGCGCCACCTGCAACAAGACCGGCTACAAGGGCCGCACGGGTTTGTACGAAGTCATGGAAGTGGATGACGAAATCAAAGAACTGGTTCTGGTGGGCGCTTCAGCGCTCGAACTCAAAAAGAAAGCAATTGAACGCGGCATGATCACGCTGCGCCGCAGCGGATTGACCAAAGTCGCACTCGGCATGACCACACTCGAAGAAGTGGCTCGGGAAACGATCCACTAGAAAACGGCGGAAGGAAAAACAACTATGGCACTGACATTAAGCGATCTGCTCCGGCGCCTGCTGGAAATGAGTGGAAGCGATCTCCACCTCACCACCAACTCTCCGCCGCAAATCCGCGTGCATGGCCACCTGGTGCCGCTCGACCTGCCCCAGTTGACGCCCGCCGAGACCAAGCAACTGGCCTACAGCGTGATGACCGATTCGCAGAAGCACCGCTTCGAAGAAAACCTCGAAATGGACTTCTCGTTCGGATTGAAAGGGTTGGCGCGCTTCCGCGCCAACGTTTTCAACCAACGTGGCGCGACCGCTTGCGTCTTTCGTCTCATTCCGTTCGAGATCAAGTCGTTCCATCAATTGGGGCTTCCCGCCGTGGTCAGCAAGCTATGCGACAAGCCGCGCGGCCTGGTTCTGGTGACGGGGCCGACGGGCTCGGGCAAGTCGACGACGCTCGCTTCCATGATCGACAAGATCAACACCGAGCGCCACGATCACATCCTCACGATCGAGGACCCGATCGAGTTCATTCACATGAACAAGAACTGTGTCGTCAACCAGCGCGAACTGCATTCCGATACCAAGAGTTTTACCGACGCTCTGCGCGCTGCCCTCCGTGAAGATCCGGACGTGGTGCTGATCGGCGAAATGCGCGATCTGGAAACCATCGAATCGGCGCTGCGGATTGCCGAGACCGGGCACTTGACATTCGGGACGCTGCATACCAACTCGGCGTCGTCAACTATCAACCGCATCATTGACGTCTTTCCCGCACATCAGCAGGCGCAGATCCGCGCCCAGCTTTCGCTGGTGCTGGAAGGCATCATGTGCCAAAGCCTGATACCGCGGGGCGATGGCAAGGGCCGTGCCATGTGCATGGAAGTCCTGGTGCCGAATGCCGCCGTGCGCAATCTGATCCGCGAAGACAAGATTCACCAGATTTACTCTGCCATGCAATCGGGCCAGGAGAAGTTCGGCATGCAGACGTTCAACCAGGCGCTGGCGACGGCCTATTTCCAGAAGCAGATCACGCTCGAAATCGCGCTCGCCCGCTCCAGCAACCAGGACGAACTGCAGGAGATGATTTCGCGGGGCGCAAGCCTTTTGAGCCGGCCGACCAGCGCCACGGCGCCTAAGGGCACAACGCCTGTGAAGAGATGAGATGGTAAGCCTCGGCCGCATGCCGGGTCGAGTGACAGCAATATCCAGTTCGCTGCCACCAGGGCGATTCTGGACCATGGAACAGGAATAAGGAGAAAGCAGCCATGCCGGTTTTTACATTTTCAGGCAAGACCGCCTCGGGCGAAAAAGTACAAGGGGAACGCGTTGCCCCCAACAAGGATGGACTCGCCTCCCAGCTGCGCAGAGAGCGCATCACGCCCAGCTCGATTCGGGAGAAGGGCAAGGAATTCTCGCTTCCGACTTTTGGCAGCGGTAAGGTCAAGGTCAAGGATGTCGCGGTATTTTTCCGCCAGTTCTCCGTCATGATCGATGCCGGACTGCCGCTGGTACAGTGCCTGGAGATTCTTGGGGCCAATCAGGAGAATCCGAGTTTCCAGAAAACGCTGCTGGGTGTGCGGACGACCGTCGAAGGCGGCTCCACGCTGGCCAACGCGATGCGGCAGTATCCCGTTGTGTTCGACGACCTGACCACGAACATGGTCGAGGCCGGCGAAACCGGCGGTATTCTCGACATCATTCTGCAGCGCCTGGCCATCTACGTCGAAAAAGCGGTGAAGCTGCGTTCGGCAGTGAAGTCCGCGTTGATCTACCCGGTATCGGTGATCACGCTTGCCATGTTGATCGTCGGCGCGCTGCTCAAGTGGGTGGTGCCGATCTTTGCCAACCTTTTTGTGGGATTGGGAGTCGATCTGCCGCTGCCCACCCGGATCGTCGTCGGCCTGAGCGCGTTCGTGGGGCATTTCTGGTGGTTCTTCATCCTGGGAGTCGTCGGGCTGATCGTTGGTATCAAGCAGATTCGGAAGCATCCGCGCGGCCGCTATTACTTTGACGCGATGCTGCTGAAAACGCCCGTGATCGGCATACTCCTGCGCAAGATTGCGGTCGCCCGTTTTACGCGAACCCTAGGTACGCTGATTACCTCGGGCGTTCCGATTCTGGAAGGCCTGGCGATCACCGCCCGCACCTCCGGCAACGCCGTTCTTGAAGAAGCGCTGATGAAGGTGCGCAAAGCGATTGAGGAAGGCCGCACCATCGTCGATCCCCTGCGCGAAAGCGGTGTTTTTCCCAACATGGTGACCCAGATGATTGGCGTGGGCGAAGCCACGGGCGCCATGGATGCGATGTTGCAGAAAATCGCAGACTTCTATGAAGACGAAGTGGATGCCGCCACCAAAGACATGCTGGCTATGCTCGAGCCCATCATTATCGGAATCCTCGGCATCAGCATCGGCGGCATCGTGGTTTCACTGTACATGCCGCTGTTCTCCATGATCGGCAAACTGGCAGGATAAAAAGACAGCCGTCGGTTCTCAGCCGTCAGCCGTCAGCGAACCCATCAAGATTTGGGCCCAGCGACGAATCCAGAGTTGGCTGATGGCTGATGGCTGAAGGCTGATGGCTAACTCCATGCACTCTATCTCCGATGAGCGAAACTGGCTGACCTGGCTGGTGAAGGTTCGCGTCCTGATCCTGATGGTCCTGCTCGCCATCGAGCTGGCCGTCATCCGCCTGACGCCCAGCCCGGTGCCGGTCATGCCCTTTCTTACCGGGATGGTGCTCTGGTTCGTGCTTTCACTTTTTTTTCTTTTCCTGGTTTCGGTGTGGAACGAGCATCGCCTGCAAGCCATCCTGCAGGTATTGGCCGATCTGGGGATGGTCACGTTGGTGGTCCATTTAACCGGCGGCATCGACAGCTCGCTCAACTTTCTTTATCCGCTGGTGATCGTGGTTGCCGCGATGCTTTTGCCGCGCACTTGGGCGTATCTAAGCGCAGCGCTGGCATTCATCCTGTTCGGAACAATCCTGGAGCTCGATTATTACGGCATCATTCCCTCGTATGCGAACTCGCATCCGAAGCTCAAAGCGCTGCAGGTTGTCATTTTTGTAAACCTGTTCGCCTACTTTGCGATCGCGTATCTGGCCGGCCTGCTGGTGACGAAACTCCGCCAGGTGGATGTGCAGCTTAAGACCGCCAGCGGCGCGCTCGAAGACCTGCAGGCCCTGCACGAAAACATCGTCCAGTCGATGAGCGGCGGCGTGATTACGACCGGCCCGGACGGCCACATCACGCTCGTGAACCGTGCCGCCCAGCAACTGCTGGAACTCTCCGAAATCGAGTTGCATGGCCGCTCGGTGGCCGAGCTTTTTCAGGATCCACTGCCCTCCATCGGCGCTGGCCGCGGAGGGGCTGAGGTTCGCTACGCCAGCCCCAACTCTTTCCGCAAGACATTTCGGGTGATGGTTTCAGTGCTCAAAGTGACCGCCCGCGGCGATCTGGGATTTGTCTACGCGTTTGACGATCTTACGGAGATCCGTCGTCTGGAGCGCGAAATGCGCATGCAGGACCGTCTGGCGGCTGTCGGGCGGCTGGCGGCCGCGATTGCCCACGAGATCCGAAACCCTCTCACGTCGATCGCCGGTTCGGTCAGCATGCTGTCGGATACTCCGGCGTTGAGCCAGGAAGAAAAGCATCTTCTCCAGATTGTCACCCGCGAATCCGATCGCCTGAACGCGATCATCACCGATTTCCTGGCGTATTCCCGGGGCAAGCAATACCGCTTCGAGCGCGTCAACCTGCTTCCGCTCCTCGAGGATACGCTCACGCTGCTGGAACACCGCCTCAACGCCGAGAACGCGGGAATTCGTGTGCAGCGCAGCTTTCAGGTCCGGGAAGCCTGGGTGCTGGCCGACGGCGACAAGCTCAAGCAGGTGTTCTGGAATTTTTGCGAAAACGCAGTGCGCGCGATGCAGAAGAACGGCGGAACGCTGGCGGTAGCCTTGGGCGAACGGGCCGCGGATTGGGAAATCACTTTTGCCGACACCGGTCCCGGCATGCCGCCGCAGCAAACCGAAAAGATTTTCGAACCCTTCCAGTCGAATTTTGAAGGGGGCACCGGCCTGGGCCTGGCGATCGTGTATCAGATCGTGCAGGCGCACGAAGGCAAGGTTTGGGCGAGATCGGAAACGGGCAAAGGCACCAGCTTTGTGCTGCGCCTGCGGCGCATGCAGGGTGCTGCCGCCAGCGCTCCGGCCGCGGCGGCAAATGCCGCCGGGGGCGCGCGCGTGGGTACGGTAGGCCTGATGAGCACGGGAGGAAAGACGCGTGGGTAATATCCTCGTGTGCGACGACGAGCGCTCGATTTGCGAACTGCTCGATATTGCCTTGCGCCGCGACGGTCACAAAGTGGAAACGGTCACCAGCGGTGAGGGGGCCAGGCGCAAGATCGAGAGTGCGTTGTTCGATGTGATCGTTACCGACATCAAGATGCCGGGCGTCAATGGAGTCGATGTATTGCGCCACGCGCACCAGGTTTCGCCCGAGTCGGCTGTCATCCTGATGACAGCGGTGGATGACTACGAAGCGGTTGTCGAGGCGGTGAAAGCCGGTGGAGCGACCGATTACATCCGGAAGAGCCCCGGATTAGTTGACGAAGTCAAACTGGCGATTGCGCGGTCGCTGGCCAAGGTCACTCTTACCCGGCAGAATTTTGCGCTACGCCGCGACGCCGCGGCGCGCAACTCGCTGGACAATATCATCGGCGCCAGTCCGGCTCTTGAAAAGCTGAAGCAGACGATTCGCACCGTCGCCACCACGACCAGCACAATCCTGGTCTACGGAGAAAGCGGAACCGGCAAAGAACTCGTGGCCCGTGCCGTACACACCTGTTCGCCGCGCGCGGCCGAAGCATTTGTTTCCGTCAACTGCGGCGCGTTCCCGGAAACGCTGCTCGAAAGCGAACTGTTTGGCTACGTTAAGGGAGCCTTTACGGGGGCCAATCAGAACCGGCGCGGGCTGTTCGAAGTCGCCGATCAGGGCACGATCTTCCTCGACGAGATCGCTGAGATGACCATGCCGATGCAGGTCAAGCTGCTGCGCGTGCTGCAGGAGCGCACCGTGCGTCCGGTGGGCGGCACGAGCGAAATCGCGGTCGATGTGCGCGTAATTGCCGCCACCAACCGCGACCTCGACAAGCAAGTTAGCGAGGGCGTGTTCCGCGAGGACCTGTATTACCGGCTTAACGTCATTCCGATTCGCGTCCCCAGCCTGCGCGAGCGCCGCGAAGACATTCCCCTGCTCGCCAATCATTTTTTGAAGAAGTACGCACCGGGGGCTGGAAAAAGCATTCATGGACTGGGAGCGGCTTCACTCGAAGCACTTACCCGCTACGAATGGCCCGGCAACGTCCGGCAACTGGAAAACACCATTGAGCGCGCGGTTGCGCTCGAGATCGGCAACGAGTTGCACGTCGAGCTGCCCGCCGAGCGTCCCAAGGCACGGGCGGTTGCTGCCGGCGCTGAGACCGCTTTCACCTCCGCCCCAGGTGCGGTCCTGCCCGAAGGCGTCAACATGGAAGACTATGTGGCGCAGATCGAACGCTCGTTGCTGCAGTCCGCGCTCGGGCAAACGCAAGGCGTGCAAGTGCGCGCCGCCGATGTGCTGGGAATTTCCTACCGCTCGTTCCGGCACCTGATGAAGAAGTACGATCTTTAGAGCCGAGGGCAGCGTTCATTGCCCGGCGGCTGGCACCCGCATGCTGCACCCGACGTTTTCGCACACAAGTATGGCGACTGTAAGACAAGGCGACGTGGCTGCGGACGATGTTACAAGAAATTGGGGTGGACTCCTATCACGTGGTGATCAACACGGAGCGCGGCTCGGTTACGCGCGATACGCCGGCTCACAATGCGTTCGACCATGTGATTCTCGCGATCAAGCTACCGGACGACGTAAGCGATCCTTCGCGAATCTCGGTGATACGCCATCCGAAATTCGGAAGGATTCTTGTCTTCGACCCGACTTATGACGTGACGATACCATTCGGTCAAATTGGTGGATATCTGCAGGCTAACTACGGACTGCTGGTTATGCCCAGCGGTGGTGAACGAGTGGAGTTGCCTCAGCAACCTTCTGGCATGAACAGCATCCAACGCGTGGGTAAGCTGACGCTTGATGGCAACGGAAATCTAAAAGGAGACGTTAGTGAGTTACGCGTGGGAGACCAAGCCTCGCGCGAACGGCGGCGATTGCGATTCGCCACGAAGAGCACTGATCGCGTTAAGCCGATCGAAGACTGCTGGCCGGTTCGCTTCCCAACTTTCAAATCGTAAAAGCGAGCCTGGTCAACCTCGAGCGGACCGACCAGCCCTTCGGCTTCAATTACAGCTTCCAGTCGGCCAACTATGCCAAACTTGCGGGGAATCTACTGCTGGTGCGGGTGCTGGGCGCAAAGTCGTCGGCGGTGTTGGAAACCAAAGAGCCGCGCAAGTATCCCTACGAATTTGAAGGCCCCTTGCGCGACACCGATTCCTTTGACATCGAGCTGCCGGCAGGGTATGAGTTGGACGAGTTACCGCCGCCGGTGGATGCAGACTATAGTTTTGCCAGCTACCACAGCAAGACTAAAGCGAACGGGCACACGTTGCACTACACGCGCAGCCTCGAAATCAAGGAACTCAGCGTACCAGTGAGCAAGATGGATGAGTTGAAAAAGTTCTACCGCATGATTGCCGCCGACGAGCGGAACACAGCGGTACTGAAACCCGCGGCGGCCAACAAATAGGCGAACAGTGAGACTTGGTCGGGGCGCGCGGATTTGAACCGCGGACCCCCTGCGCCCACGGCAAACTAATTTGTGCTATGTGATTGGCCCGCTTTGGTCGGATCTGCGTCATGTACTACCGTTTTGGATGGTGTTCGGACCCAATTGGACCTAAATTGGTCCCAAGTTTGACCTGCCAAAGGAAGAAGCTATTCATGCGCTTGACCTCACATCGTTGTTAGGGCCACCTAACATTTCTGTTTGGTTCCGACGGTCTGATCATCACCGGTCAGGCCACATTCGTTATGGAGTAGAACCTTACCTCCCCGTTTTCAACAGCTTGTTTCTGAAATCGTACACGCGGAGAGTCTCAGCGAGTTTGGTTGAACGCGTGCACGATAAAGAACCAACCAGCCTCTAGCACGCGATTCCAGCAGCAAATGGGGAAACCGCATGGATCCACGGATCAAAATCATGCTCCGGATCATTGGAGAAAAAGCAATCCATATGGAATCGGCTCTGGCGTCAGCCAGCCGTTTGCTGGGTCTATCCGAACCACGACTGCGTCGGCTCTTCAAGAGAGAAGTTGGCATGGCTCTGCAGCGGTACTTGCTCGAAGTAAAGATGACTCGGGCTGCTAAACTATCCCGTAACCACGCGCTCTCAATAAAGGAAATAGCCGTTGCGTCCGGCTATCGCGATGTCAGCAATTTCTATAGAGACTTCAGGAAGGTGTACGCGCAGACTCCAAAGCAGATGCGGTCTCAATTGTTAGCAAAATTCTCCGAGCCTGGAGAACCATCCCGAGATTGTATAAACTGCCTAAAATCCTCGCAATCCGTTTCGTCCTCTTATGCCACAAACTAGGGCTCTGAGTTTCCTGTCAGGACCGCAGTAACCCACGTGTGACCAAAAACAAGAGAACTCTTTCGGTCATGAGATAAGCGCCATCGCAATTTCCACAGCCCGGCGCGTCTTGACAATAAACAACCGAATTTGACAATTGTTTCCTCGCTGCCGAAAGCGCTTACTTCCTAGCGAGGTCGCAGGTCAAGGCTTCGAAGCGTCAAAGTAAGGATCGACATAAACCGCAACATATGGGAGGGAACAAATGAAGTCGAATCGGTGGTCGCTTGCCTTTTTTCTTTGCCTGCTTTTCGTCGCGAACGCAGCCTTGGGGCAGCAACAGCTGCCTCTATTCCCGAAGTATCAGGTACTCGGAGTCATCTACGCACCGCCCGGTGCAGCCAGCTTCGTCAACTATACCAATAGCACTCAGATCGGCTCCTCCCACTCGATTGTGTCGGATTCGAGCACGACCACCACGCAGACACAGTCCAGTACCTCTGGGTTTAATTTGTTCGGCTTCGGGTATTCGAACACCTCGACTACCAGTGACTCCTGGACTTCGGCTTGGCAAAACAGCAGCTCGGAATCGCTACAAACAACGACGGGCAATAGTATCCAGGTTCCGGGACCCAACAGTTCGGCGCTGGGTATCGTACACGATTACGATCTCATCATCGTTTGGCTCGACCCCATTCTCAAGACCACTTTGATGCCGCCAGTCACTACGGGCGGGGTCACGACCTACCCCATTCAGTGGAGCGGCTTCATGTTTAACAGCTGCGATCTGAGTGCCACGCAATATCCCGTCAATTTCATGCAGTTGATTGACGGCTGTGATCCCTACAGTTTCCCAGGTCCGGATATCGTCTTACTTCCCGTGTACTGTCTGAAAAACCCCTACTACAATGCCGCCACCAACGGTTGTGCCGAGTATCTTTCGCACAATTCGCGGTTTTGGGACTTGGATCCGTGGGGTGTAGATAGTGTGACCAAGGCTCCCTTGGGGCCAGGACTGACCATCCAGGATTATGCGGACATTCTGCAGGCGGATCCGCTGGTGACGCAGACGCTGGTGGCGAATAATACACAGCCCGGCGAAAATGTTTACACCAACCCGTGCCATCCGGCCTACGGTATTAACTTCGACCCGAATGACCAGGAAACCATTCCCGACTCGACCAAGTTCACGGCTCCGTTCACTGGCACCTGGCCGGCCAAATACTGCGGTACAACCGGTACGACAATGGAACGATTCAACTACTTTTCGGGGTCGATTCCCTATCCAGAACCGCAGCCCAATGGCCAACCTACCACGGAAACCGGAGATATCAACTTTACCGCCGTCAACTCTTATGGAACGTCCTCTACCGACACGCATACCCATTCTTTCAACGAGAGTACTTCTCTGACCTTCGCGGCGGAGGCTAGCTATGGACCGGTGGGATCGGATAACAATTCCGGTTTTACCGTCAGCAACCTGAGTGCCGGATTTAACTTTGGCACGACTTCAGGTTCAGGGACCAGTTGGACGGACGGGCAGACGATTGGGTATACCGCGACAAAGTCCCAGACCGATTCTGCGTTGTTTTCGGTGACCGGGCCCAAAGGTTCGGACAACTGGAACGGTCCAATAACCTACAACGTCTACCAGGACACCGTGTATGGGACGTTTGCGTTTCGCGATCCCAACCGGTCGACCTCTACCCAGCTGATCACTGCGGGAAAAACCTCCCCGATCGGCGTGTCTTTTTCCAAAAGTACGAACTTTGGCACGGTCACGGTAGGGAAGCATTCGGCGACGATCACGGTGACGTTGACCAACAACTCCCCCAACCAGATGACTATGCAGAGCCCCTCGCTTTCTTTCAGCGACCTCGCGCTGGTTGAGAACTCGTCCGGCGTCACCACGTGGCAGTCTTCCTTTCAGATTGTCAGCGATGGATGTGCGAACAAGGTGCTGAAAGCCGCGGCCACCTGCACTGCGACCATCGAGTTTGCGCCAACCATCAATGCTGCGCCGAATGACGTCCAGGCTTCTTATCCCGTTACCGCGTATTTGATTGCCGCGGGCAACGAGCTTGTGCCGGTAACAGACACGGGTTCAACCACGTATGACGAGCTGGTGCTTGTGACCAACACGGTGATTACGGTAAGCGGCTCAACGGAGACGGCCGTCACGGTATCCGGCACGGCGGTACCCGCGCCAGCTACCTGCACCGGCATCTACCCCGATTGCAACATTGGCGCTACCCTGACGCCGCCGACC